>Ga0209075_1000873_pt1 | contig 29132 bp, 26 predicted proteins | sample Stecom2011_FD_187523 | JGI IMG/M metagenome (GOLD analysis project Ga0209075, IMG submission 187523) | Agricultural soil microbial communities from Utah to study Nitrogen management - Steer compost 2011 (SPAdes) (version 2) | ecosystem: Environmental > Terrestrial > Soil > Agricultural land...
TGATCGAGTACTCCAACAATGATGGTGCTAGCTGGGCCTACACCCCCGTGTCTGGCGGCGGTGGCGCAGCAGCAGGTTACGATGCCAACATCACGCACTTTCGCGTTAGCTTTAACGGTGTCATGCCGGCAGGCGGCGGTTTTCGTTTAGATTATTCGCTGCAGCTGCAGTAAAGATGACGGCTTTACTAAGAGCAATAAAAAAACGGGCGCTGAATGCGCCCGTTTTTTTATGCTTAACTGCTTTTAAAACAGAGCTTTCTTACGCAGGGATATCGCGCACACTGGCCTTAATAATCTGCTGCTTCAAATCATTATAAGTATGCACCGCGGTAAACTGCGGGAACTCATCAATGACGTTCTGCGGGGCATGGAACAAGAATCCGACATCCGCTTCTTTCAGCATGGTGATGTCATTATAGGAATCACCGGCGGCAATGACGCGGTACTGCAAGCCATGCAGTGCTTGTACCGACATACGCTTCGGGTCTTTCTGGCGCAGTTTATAGTCGGTGATACGCCCTTCTTCGTTCACTTCCAGCTTATGGCACAGCAAGGTCGGCCAGCCGAGCTGACGCATCAACGGCTTGGCAAACTCATAGAAAGTGTCGGAAAGAATGATCACTTGGAAGTGCTCACGCAGCCAATCAACAAACTCGACCGCGCCGGGAATCGGGCCCATTTCATCGATGACTTTTTGAATGTCCGGCAGGCCGTAGCCATGCTCATCCAAAATGCGCAGACGCTGCTTCATTAGCACATCGTAATCGGGGATATCGCGGGTGGTGGCTCGCAACGCCTCGATACCAGTTCGTTCGGCAAAGTTGATCCAGATTTCCGGAACCAGTACCCCTTCTAGGTCAAGACAGACGATTTCCACAACACACCCTCAGGCAAAATAAAGGCGGCATTTTGGCCGCCCAGAAAAAGAATGGCAATAACATCGGCCCAGACAGTACCGCCGTGAAGAAGAAAATTAGCGAACCGGCAGCTCTATATCAGCAAACAGCTGATCGCGCTCATCGCCGGTTTTACTCAGCACCGCCTCATCAACCAGCTCACGCTGCAGGTGCGGTGCGAACTCACGCATAAACTCGTACATAAAGCCGCGCAGGAAGGTGCCCTTACGAAAGCCTATGCGGGTAGTGCTGGACTCAAACAAATGACCTGCATCCAAAGCCACCAAACCCTTGTCATGCTCTGCGGAGACTGCCATATGAGCGATAATCCCCACACCCATGCCCAAGCGTACATAGGTTTTGATAACGTCCGCATCAGCAGCGGTAAACACCACGTGCGGCTGCAGCCCAGCATGGGTAAAGGCATCGTCTAGTTTACTGCGGCCGGTAAAGCCAAACACATAGGTGACCAGCGGATACTCGGCGATGGCTTCCAGTGTTAGCGGCTTAACCTTGGTTAATGGGTGCCCTTCTGGCACCACCACGGTACGGTTCCAGCGGTAGCACGGCATCATCACCAAATCAGCAAAGGTCTCCATCGCTTCTGTGGCAATAGCGAAGTCCACCTGCCCTTTGGCCGCCATCTCAGCAATTTGCATCGGCGTGCCTTGATGCATCTGCAAAGACACATCGGGGAAGCGCTCAGTGAAACGCTTAATCACCGGTGGCAGCGCGTAACGGGCTTGCGTGTGGGTGGTGGCAATACGCAGCTCACCACGGTTCTCGTCTCGAAATTCCTGCGCTACCCGACGGATAGATTCGACCTGCTGGAGAATGTCACCGGCGATCTGCAAAATAACCTGTCCGGCCGGGGTGACATGGGTCAGGTGCTTGCCGCTGCGTGAAAACACCTCCAAGCCAAGCTCGTCTTCGAGCATACGTACTTGCTTGCTGATGCCCGGCTGGGAGGTATAGAGCGCCTGAGCGGTGGCAGAAACGTTCAGATCATTCCGTGCAACTTCCCAGATATAACGCAGCTGCTGCAGCTTCATAGCACTCTCCGTGAGCATTCTGGCCGTGACGAATCTGGCCTTAGGGGATTTTGGCGAAACCTAGCTGTCGGTTATAAGAATCACGACAGTTATAAGAACATGGCCAACTGTACTCTGATAGCAGGAAAAAAGGCTAGTGCCCGCCACCCGCCGCATTAGCCTTTGCTCTCGTTACTGACGCCATGCGGGACGTGCCCCGCCGGCACATGCTGGCGTGCAGACTCGCAGTGGCCCTCCTGATCATCAAAAAACACATCGGCGCCAAAGGCTTTAAGAAACACGCCCTTATCGAGGCCGCCAAGAAACAAACTCTCATCAATGCGGATATTCCACTCGCGCAAGGTGCGCACCACACGTTCATGGGCCGGCGCTGAGCGAGCGGTGACCAAGGCGGTTCTGATCGGACACTGTCCAACAGGAAACTCGCTTTGCAACTTATGCAGCGCCGCTAAAAACCCTTTAAAGGGACCGCCGTGCAGTGGTTCGCGAGCGGCACGGCGTTCATTTTCAGTAAACGCCTGCAGCCCTGCTTCTTGAAAAATCCGCTCGGACTCATCGGAGAACAGCACCGCATCACCATCAAAAGCGATACGCAGCTCATCACTCTGGCTCGCGGTGCCACCAGACAAAATGGTCGCCGCAGCAAAACCTGCATCAAGGGCCCCCTTAACATCCTCCGCATCGGTGGACAAAAACAGGTGCGCGCCAAAAGCAGACACATAGCGATGCGGGCTGGCACCACCGGCAAAGGCTGCGCGGGTAATGGGTAAGCCGTAATGCTCAATGGAGTTAAATACACGCAAGCCCGTGTCTGAGCTATTGCGCGACAAGAGGATCACTTCAACACGGGGGTCGCCAGGCAGGCTGTTGTTAATGGCCAACAATTTGCGCACCAGTGGGAAGGCATCACCGGGCTGCAGCGGCTCTTCTTCGTGCGCCACTTGATACTCGTGATAGGCAGCCAAGCCTTCGTTTTCATAAATGCGATGACTTTCATCAAGGTTGAATAAGGCGCGCGAACTGATGGCGACCACCAGCTTGCCATCAAAGGTTACCGCCATGCTGTTGCTCCATTAAGCACAAGTACGCTCCATCAATATTGACCATCAAGCTAGCTAACAAAGATTGCACGTCAAAAGCTGTTAGACGATCCGGCAAAAACAATTCTCGCCACCACGATGCTGTCCTATAGTAAGCCCGACTTGTACGTAACCCAAGGCATATAGGGAGCCTTCCATGGCCGCAAATAAAGTGAAGAACCAGGTAAGCGAATTGCAGGAACAGATCCGCAAGCTGGCAGACCGTTTTGACGATGAGCGTCAGAAGCAGGTTGCCGCACTGGAGAAACAGCTCGAAGCGGCCCGTGAGCGGGTCCGTGAAGAGCTGAACAAACAGAAAGAGAACCTCGCTAAGCTCGAAGAGCTGCAAAACGAGTATCGCGAAAAAGCCACTGACGCAGTAAGCAAGCGCCTTGAGCAGCTGAAGAAAGCAGCTGACGATGCAGTCAGTCGTGCCAAAGAGTCCGAAGCGCGTAAGTCGCTGCTGGAAACCGAAGTTAAAGTACTGAAAGCCACTGCTAAGCAAGCGCATAGCCTAGCTCGTTGGATTTCCAAGTACGAGAAAGATCTAGAGAAGCGTGCTAAAGAAATCGAGCGCAAAGTAGCTCCTGCTGCTAAGAAAACTGCAGCGAAAAAAGCACCAGTAAAGAAAGCTGCAGCAGCCAAAACTAAAGCTGCACCAAAAGCTAAGGTAGCGGCTAAGAAAGCTCCTGCTAAAAAGGCTGCAGCGAAAAAAGCACCTGCCAAGAAAGCCCCTGCTAGCGAGTAATATCGTTGGTAGTGCTTGCCGTAATAGAAACGGGCGCCTCTTGGCGCCCATTTCTATTTGTCCTATTGATCTGCAGCCTTAGCTAGTCAGTGGCTCCGCCACCAAGCTCTCTTCCAGTCCAGACAGTACGGTCAGCGCTCCTCGCTCCTGCTCGGCTGGTACCTCAAGATGGCGGAAGAAGTGCACGCTGACGCGATACTGCTTCCCCTCACGAACGCAGCTGATCACCTGAGCTGGCAAACGGCGCAGCACAAAGTGACCGGCATTCAGGTCGAGCAGTAAACGACTGCCTACTGGCAATGTGCGTGAGCTCATCAGCGCTGCACCCAGGCGATTGTAGTCCAGTATTTCGCACTCACCCTGACTGCCTCGGCGCCACCAGCCTGATAGCTTACGCACCTGCACTGGCATGCGCGTGGCGATACGGGCCAATTGACGGCGGTTACTCATCGTTCCCTGATGCTCGCTCATTGTTACTGCACCTCAATCAACATGCTTTCAAAGTAGTTAAGTACTGGCTGACGTACTTTGGGATGTAGCCCCGGCAAGGTTTTTTGCATGGCCGAATAGGCCGCTTTATGAATAGTCGCGCGACCAGCATTAACCAAACCACGGGTAATCGGGCCAGTTTTCACCAGCCCCAGAGTCTTGTCAAAGAATTGATTGATAGCGCCATCCACATAGAGCCCCATCACCTCAACCAGATGTTCTTCCTCGCCACTGCCTTGACGAAAAGACTCAAACATCAGCGCTATTTGATTGGCGCTGGCAGCGTCCACAGGAAAGCCAAGCCACGGTTTACCCTGATGGCTCAATTGAAAAACAGTAAACTGTGCTGACAAAGCCTGCTGCTCTGCCGGCGTCACCTTATTAAAGACTTTGTTCACTAGCATCCGTGCAGCCTTGCCAATAACCGACATGACCCCATTAAGGACAGAGGCCATGCTGCCCTGCACATTCAAAGTGTTAACCGGTCTATCAAAAAAAGCATCCAGTACTTCACTGATGAACTCTTCGCTAATTTCATTAATGAGCTCGCGCTGAATGACATTAGGCTGGCTAGCCACCAACTCGGTTAAGGCAACGGTATTGCGATGTAATGTTTCAGAGGCAGGAAAAGCAATATAAGCAGTCATACAAACAAACTCTAATCTGGGTTTTTATTGTGGCGCGGAATCATAACCGAATTACGCACTCTCAAGGCATGACAGAAGTGGCACCTTAGCTGGTCGCCACAGTCAGAACCCACCAGCAACTGTTGCAACTCGATTGGTTAGCACGGCATTACTGAGGAAGACACAAAGATGGTGTTATTAGAGTCGCTGTATCAAACCCTGCTGCCATGGTTGCCGCTGTTATCACTGATCGGCTTTGTAATGGCGCTGACCTCGACCATCGCCCTACCGTGGCTATTACTGCGTATACCCGCAGAATATTTTGTTTCCCGCGCCAAACCCAAGTTGGATCGCTCGCCGCTGGGTTGGTTGATCTGGCTGCTGCGCAACAGTGTCGCCATCGTGCTGTTGATCGCTGGTCTGCTGATGCTGGTGCTGCCCGGCCAAGGCCTATTGACCATCTTAATCGCTATCGGTGCCAGTACTTTTCCCGGAAAATATCGGCTTGAGCGCGCTATCATGCGCCGGCAGACGGTGTTCAAGGCTGCCAATTGGATCAGAGCACGTTACCATCGCAGCCCTATCATTCACCCTGACGACCCTGACCACCGTCCTTAGGATTTACCATGACGACGATTAAAAACTCAGCACTTCACAGTCCGGCCATACGCTGGCACGGTGATCGCCTCGAGCTGCTCGACCAACGTTTGCTGCCAACGCAAAGCCTCTGGCTAAACTATAGCAACGCAGCAGATACTGCCGATGCGATCCGTAATATGGTTGTGCGTGGCGCTCCTGCTATCGGTATTACTGCTGCCTATGGCGTGGTACTAGCTGCCCGTGCGCTTGGCCATCAAGCAAACCGCTCTGCACTGCAGCCAGCTTTTGATGTGCTCGCCAATAGTCGCCCCACTGCCGTGAATTTATTTTGGGCGTTGCAGCGCATGGCCAAGCTGTGTGAGTCGGGCGATGGTAATGCGTTAGAGGGTCAGGCACTGATTGAGAAATTAAATAGCGAAGCCATGCAGATCCACGCCGACGACCAAGCTATGAACCATCGCCTGGCAAGTTTTGGCGTACCTTTGCTGCCTGCCGACAAGCAGGTCTACACCCATTGCAATACCGGCGCTTTGGCTACCGGTGGCCACGGCACGGCGCTGGGCATTATTCGCTCGGCCTGGGCTGCACAACGCATAACCGGTGTGGTCGCTGGTGAAACTCGCCCATGGATGCAAGGTGCGCGACTGACCAGCTGGGAGCTCTTGCAAGACAACATTCCCGTTACCTTGGTGGTGGACAGCGCGGCCGGCCATGTCTTTAAGAGCGGCAACATCGGCGCCGTGATTGTCGGCGCCGACCGCATCACTGCCAACGGTGATGCTGCCAATAAAATCGGCACCTATAATTTGGCTGTGCTGGCGCGCTACCACAATATTCCCTTTATCGTGGCCGCACCGCTATCAACCATCGACCCAGCATTGGCCAGCGGTGATTCCATCGATATTGAAGAGCGCAGCAGCAATGAAGTGCGCTGTATCCAAGGCGTGACCATCGCGCCGGAAAATGTTCCCGTATTCAACCCCGCGTTTGACGTCACTCCAGCCGAGTTAATCAGCGCAATCGTCACCGAGCACGGTGTTATCGAACGACCAGACACCGTTAAAATGGCCACTCACTTAGCTCTGGCAGGAACACGCTAATCATGACAACACGCCTTTGGTCACCCGCCCAATTTCGTCAGGCTGCCCGTACTATTGCCGCCATCAGTCAGCGCTTGTACGAGCATGGCTGGTCACCGGCCACCAGCTCAAACTACTCCATGCGCTTAAATGCAGATTACTGCGCTGTGACTGTTTCTGGTAAAGACAAAGGCACCCTAAACGAAGGTGATGTCATGGTGGTGGATATGGACGGCAAGCCTGCTAGTGAAGGCAAGCCTTCCGCAGAAACCGGCCTGCACACTCAGATCTACCGGCACTACCCACAGGTGGGCGCGGTCCTACACACTCACAGCATGGCCAGCACTGTGCTCACCATGCACTGGCCGGAACGTAACGAGCTGGTGCTGTCTGGCTATGAATTATTGAAAGCGTTGGACGGTGTCACCAGCCATGACACAGAGCTGGCCATCCCGATCTTTGAAAACAGCCAAGATATTGATCAGCTAGCCAGTGAAGTAGATGCCGCCATGGCGGCAGGAAAGATTCATTACGCTTACTTAATTCGTGGTCATGGTATTTATACTTGGGCCAAAGATATGGCCACCTGCTTTCGTCAAATTGAAGCATTAGAAGTATTACTGGCGGTCGAGCTAGAACGCCGCAAAATTGGTTGAGGAAACAATATGAGCGCAATTCGTATTTACCAAGACAACAATGGTAATCAGCCACTCATCAGCGCCGGTGATTACAAAGAAATCAGACGCCTACTTCGTGAAGTGGGCGTGCGTTTTGAACAGTGGCATACAGACATTGAGCTGGCCCCAGGCGATAGCCAAGAAAAGGTTATTGCGGCTTATCAGCCCTATATTGATCAGCTCATTGCTGAGCAAGGCTATCAAAGTGTCGACGTGGTTAGCCTTAATAGCGACCACCCGCAAAAGGCTGAACTGCGCAAGAAGTTTCTCGATGAGCATCGTCACAGTGAAGATGAAGTGCGCTTTTTTGTCGCCGGTAGCGGCCTGTTCAGCTTGCACTTGGATGGCAAAGTCTACGAAGTGCTGTGCGAGCAAGGTGATTTAATTTCTGTGCCCGCCAATACGCCGCACTGGTTTGATATGGGCCCGAACCCCTACTTTATTGCCATTCGCCTGTTCAATAACCCAGACGGCTGGGTAGCTAAGTTTACCGGCTCCGACATTGCCAGCCAGTTCCCACGCTTGGAGAACTAAGCGGATGATTAAAGCTGTGGTAACAGATATCGAAGGCACCACCAGCAGCATTTCTTTTGTGAAAGAAGTGCTGTTCCCCTACGCCGCGGCTCACATGGAAAACTTTCTGCGTCAGCACTGGCAAGATGCCGCCGTACAACAGCAGGTTAAGGCACTGGCCGATGCTGACGATGCTGCGGTGGACGCCAGCGCCATTAATTCTGTCGAGGGCGCCAATGCTGTGTTGCAACGCTGGATTCGTGAGGATCGTAAAGCCACGCCCTTAAAAACCCTGCAAGGCATGATCTGGAAAGCCGGTTATGAAAGTGGCGCTTACACCGCCCACCTGTATGCAGACACGGCGCCAGCATTGCAGCGCTGGCATGACCAAGGATTGCCTTTATACGTCTACTCTTCTGGCTCCATCGCCGCACAAAAACTATTTTTTGGTTACAGCGATGCCGGTGATCTCACGCCCCTATTCAGTGGCTATTTCGATACCACCACGGGCATGAAGCAGGAAGTTGAGTCCTATCAGAAAATCGTTGCAGCTCTTAACCTGCCTGCTGAGCAAGTGCTTTTTCTCTCTGATATCGAAGGGGAATTAGACGCCGCCAAAGCAGCCGGTTTGCAGACTATCTTGTTAGACCGAGACAACAGTATTAGCAGCAGCGCCCATCAGCGCGTGACGAGCTTTGCTGATATTGAACTGTAACAGCAACACTGCTTTTAAAAAATCGCGCCAAGGATGGCGCTCCTACAGCAGCTTATCGGCAGAAACAATCACGCCATTATTATCGACGTAAACGTACTCGCCAGGGCGAATAGTAACGCCACCGAAAGTCACCTCAATGTTCAGCTGCCCTTCACCACGGCGCACAGATTTGATTGGTACACAGCCGAGTGTCACCACACCCAAGTCGAGCTTGGCCAGCTCATCCACATCACGGCAAGCACCGTAAATAAGCACGCCACTCCAGCCATTCTTCACCGCGCTCTCGCCGATCATGTCACCAATCAAAGCCATGCGCAGTGAGCCGCCGCCATCCACCACCAACACTTTACCTTTGCCGTCGGTGGCCAGCGTTTCTTTCACTCGTGAGTTATCTTCAAAACACTTTACCGTTACCGCCTGACCATGAAATGCCTGACGGCCACCGTAGCTGCGCCAGTGCAGGCCAGTGACTACGGCTACTTTTCCTTCATTGTCATCACTTAAATCACAAGTCACAAAACTCACAGATCACCTCAACTGTTGTGCATATTTTTGTAGTTCGGCGTAACGCAGTCGGTGCACGCCGCTAGTAGGGCCGTAAAGTGCGGTTGCCACCATGGCATCAGCGACCACCTCAGCCTTCACTGGTAGCCAACTGGCTTCGCTCCAGCGTAGCAATGGCATCACCAATCCCATGCCCTTGGCTCCGAGCTCCTCAGCCAAACGAAACTCTTCGCGCTTACCTTGTAGTAAAGAAGGTTGCATGAAAAATGTGACCGGCATTTTTTCAGCGGCGACTTGCTGTTCCGCCTGCCCTTTGGTGCGAGCATAAAAGGACATGCCTTTAGCATTGGCATTAACCGCCGACACCATTAAAAAGCGCTCCGCTCCCGCAAGCTTGGCCTGCTTTGCTGCGGCCACACAAAAATCCAAATCAACCTGAGCAAACGCTGCCTTTGAGCCTGCCTGACGTAACGTCGTGCCAAGACAACAAAACACATCATCAACAGCAAAGTCAGCGGCGTAATCCGCCATGGCGGTTAAGTCAGCGGCAATAAAGCGTAGTTTATTTTTATATAAATCAGTATCCAGCGCGGCGGGCAATGTCGGTGCACGGCGACCTAACACGGTGACCTGCTGCCACTCTTCGCTCTGTAATAATCTGGCCAGCACAAAGCCGCCCACCAAGCCCGTGGCACCTAACAGCAAAGCACGGCGACTCATTGTTTTTCCTCTTGATTGGCTGGATCTTCTTCAGGCAAACCTTCATCGCCACTGCGTAGCCAGCGGCTCAGCGTGGTCTCCAAGTCTTCCATGTGCACTGGCTTGGCCAGATAGTCATCCATGCCCACTGCTAAGCAGCGCGCTTCTGTTCCTTCCATGGTATTTGCGGTGATCGCCACAATAGTGACATGCTCCTCAGTGCCTTCTTCACGGGCACGAATCGCGCGGGTCACTTCCAGCCCATCCACCTCGGGCATCATGCAATCCATTAAAATAAGATCAAACTTTTCACGCTCTAATAGGCTCAGTGCGGTGCGACCATCGCTGACCACCTTGACCTGATAACCCAGCTTATCGAGCATGCCACGGGTAACGATTTGATTGATTTCGTTGTCCTCTACCAACAGCAAACGCCAGCCCTTACGCCCTTCTTTATCCGGCTCACTGGTAAGGCGCCGATCTTCCGCAGGGCGAGCACTTTCCAGCTCAAATAAACGGCGTAAAGATTCACGTAGGGTCAGTCGATGCACCGGCTTAACCAGCACATCTAAACGCTCATGCTGGCTGTCCAACTGCTGCACATGGTGTTCGCCACGCTCGGCCAGCGTGGTCAGTAAAATTACGCGCATGGCGGCTAAGGTAGGATCTTCCAATACCGTGCGCGCCAGGTTCAAGGCAGAGTCACGGCGATTAAAGGTATCCACTAATAGCACTGAAAAACTGTTGTGCTGGCGCAGACTGCCACGCAATGCCTGCAGTGCATGATCGTAATCATTCGCGCTGACACAGCTGACATCCAAAGCGCCAATTTCTTCCGTCAGGGCGGCCGTATTACCGGCAGCGGCACCCACTATAAGAGCAGCACGACCGCTCATAATAATGTGTAGCTTGTCGCGGTCCGGTAAGTCTGCTTGTGCGCCAAGGCGGGCATTGAACCAAAAGCGACTGCCTTTACCCGGCTCGCTAGTAACATGAATATTGCCACCCATGGCCTCAACCAAACCTTTGCACACTAACAAGCCAAAGCCGGTGCGGCGGCTAGTAAAAACGTCCTCATCCTGCTCCAGCACTTCATCACGAAATAAACTCGCCGCAGTGGCGGCATCCATGCCGGCGCCCTGATCACTAACAGACACTTGCAACATGCCGTCATGATCTGACAGCGGTGCATAGCTGATCTCGACACAGATCTCACCTTGCTCACTGAACTTGATGGCATTGCTGATCAGGTTGTTGATGATCTGCATCAAGCGTTCGCTATCACCATTGAGCCGCTCTGGTAGGTGTTGGTTAATAATGCACGACAGCTCAAGCCCTGCGTGCTGAGCAGCGGCACCGTAGGCATCGAGACTGCCTTGCAACGCGGTGCGCAAATCAAACCAATCTAAATTAAGGCCGATCCGATGGGTTAGCACACGGCTGTAATCGAGCACATCATCGATCAGCGTCAGCAATAGATTGCTCGACTGAGTGGCATGCAAATGGTATTCGTTTTGCTCCTCATCTAGCTCAGTCTCATGCAGCAATGAGAGCATGCCGATGATCGAATTCATCGGTGTGCGAATTTCATGGGCCAGCCGATAAACCAAGCTCAGCTGAATATGACTGGAAGCCAAGCGCACACTTGGGGTGCCTTCTAAGGGCGCCCGCTGTTCACGATTAAGGCTGTGCCAAAAAACCTGATATTGCTCACGATACAGACGTGACTGATAAAGCAGATAAAAAGCCAACAGCAGTGCTAGCGTTAACCCCTCCATGGTTTGCAGGCCCAATAGCGCAACGCTACCTGGTGCCAGCATTAACAAAGCGTAACTTTGCCGCACCCGCAGCGCCGCCATCCACGAAGTACTCAGGGCACTGACCACGCCAAGGTTGTAGATCGCCACCAACAAAAAATCGAATGACAGCCCCACCTCCGTGATTACCGCGGCAAGTAGCAGACCCCAAACCAATGCCTGCATCAACAGACCCAGACCAAACAGTCGGCGCCAACGCCCTGGAGCTGCACCATAAAGACTGTCGAAGCGCACTACTAAAAACAGCCGATAGATCGCTGTGATAATGACCGCTAAGGCAAACCCCATGGTTAACGATTGATCGAACTGATAGATCTGACCAACACCGCCCAGCACGACAAAAACAAACAGCGCAGCCAGCACACTTGGCACTGAGGTTCGGGCAGCAGCATAGTCAATTCGTCGCAGCACCTTGCGATTTTTTACTGGCGGGAGCACAGAGCTCGACATGGGCAATCTCTAACAGCAGGGCTGGATAACAACCCACCCTTTAGGTGGGTTTCGCGGGGCCTTAAGTTACCACTGGCCCCAGTCTCTGTCACACCGATAGACGGTTTAACCCGTCTGAACAGCTCAAAAGCAGGCGGTACAAGAATCCAAGTCGCTCTCGGCAGAGGTTTACGTTAACGTAAACTTTACCTAAACTCAGAGCCCAGAGTCATCCCTGTGGACGGTCAGCTTCATATGTCTGAAGAAAGTCTGAAGCAAGCAACCAGCAAGAAACCGACCTCTTGGGGTATCGGTGAGCTGGCCCGCGAGTTCGATGTCACCACGCGAACCATCCGCTTTTATGAGGATGAGGGGTTATTGCAGCCCCGCCGTCGTGGTCAAACTCGCATCTACAGCAGTGCTGACCGCACCACCCTAAAGCTGATCCTGCGCGGCAAACGCCTCGGCTTCTCCCTCGCCGAAAGCCGCCAACTGATCCAGATGTACAACCCAGATGCTAACCGCGCCCAACTGGACGCCCTGCTCAGCAAGATTCACGAACGTCGTGCCCAGCTTGCTGCACAGCTGCGCGACATTGAAATGATGCAACGGGAACTGGACGAGGCAGAACAGCGCTGCCTTGAGTTCCTTAAATAACACTTTGGAGAGCCGCATGACCTTCCCCTCCCTGAATCACGACCTTGGCGAAACCTTGGATGCGCTACGCGACAGCGTGCGTGCTTTTGCCAGCAAAGAAATTGCCCCGTTGGCTGACGAAATTGATCGCAGCAACCAATTCCATATGCCGTTGTGGCGCAAGATGGGCGACATGGGCCTACTCGGCATGACCGTCAGCGAAGAGTACGGCGGCACCGACATGGGCTACCTGGCCCACACTATTGTGATGGAAGAAATCTCGCGGGCTTCTGCGTCCGTCGGGCTGTCCTATGGCGCCCACTCCAACCTCTGTGTAAACCAAATCTGGCTTAATGGTAACGAGGCCCAACACGCTAAGTACCTGCCTAAGCTGATCAGCGGTGAACATATTGGTGCGCTGGCCATGAGCGAGCCCAATGCCGGTTCTGATGTGGTTAGCATGAAGCTACGTGCCGATAAAAAAGGCGATCACTATGTGCTTAACGGCAACAAAATGTGGATCACCAATGGCCCCGATGCACACACCTATGTGATCTATGCAAAAACTGATTTACAAGCCGGCGCCCGTGGCATGACCGCGTTCATTGTTGAGCGTGGCTTCCCCGGTTTTTCCCAAGCACAAAAACTCGACAAGTTAGGCATGCGCGGCTCCAACACCTGCGAGCTGGTATTCGAAGACTGCATCGTGCCGGCAGAAAATATTCTCGGCAAAGAAGGCGACGGTGTGCGCGTCCTCATGAGCGGCTTGGACTATGAGCGCTCAGTTCTGGCCGGTGGCTGTATTGGTTTGATGCAAGCCTGCATGGATGTGGTTATTCCCTATGTGCATGAGCGCAAGCAGTTCGGCCAAGCCATCGGTGAGTTCCAGCTCATGCAGGGCAAGCTAGCGGACATGTACGTCATGCTCAACGCCAGTCGCGCTTATCTGTATGCCGTAGCCCGTGCTTGTGATCGCGGTGAGACCAGCCGTAAAGACGCTGCTGGCGCTATTTTATATTGCGCTGAAAATGCTACCAAAATGGCGCTAGAAGCGATTCAGGTGCTTGGCGGCAACGGCTATATCAACGACTACCCCACTGGCCGCTTTTTGCGTGACGCCAAGCTGTATGAAATTGGCGCCGGCACCAGTGAGATTCGCCGCATGCTAATTGGTCGCGAGCTGTTTAAAGAAACGGCTTAATCAGCTTTGCTGACCAGGCAAAAAACTGAGCAATAAAAAACTTAATAAAGGCGCCTAAAACGATGGCCAAAATTCATAGCAATGTTGTCACCGGCTCTGCGGACTTTATCGCTAATCGCGAGCACAACTTAAAGCTGCGCACTGAACTGCGCACTATGCTTGAGCGCATTGCCCACGGTGGTGGCGAAGCCGCCGAAGAAAAGCTGCGCAGCCGTGGCAAGCTGCCAGTGCGCGAGCGTATTAACCGCTTGCTTGATCCGGGCTCGCCCTTCCTTGAGCTGTCCGCTTTAGCCGCAGAAGGCGTCTACGGTGAAGACGTACCGGCCGCCGGCTGTGTCGGTGGCATCGGCCGCATTGAAGGGGTCGAGTGCGTCATCGTTGCCAATGACCCTACTGTTAAAGGCGGCAGCTATTACCCGCTGACCGTTAAAAAACATCTGCGCGCACAGATGATTGCCATGGAAAACAATCTGCCCTGTATTTACTTGGTTGATTCCGGTGGTGCCAACCTGCCGCGCCAAGATGAAGTATTTCCAGACCGTGAACACTTTGGCCGCATCTTCTTCAACATGGCCAATATGTCCGCCCGTGGCATTCCACAAATTGCGGTGGTGCTCGGCTCGTGCACCGCCGGCGGCGCCTATGTGCCAGCCATGGCGGATGAAACCATTATGGTGCGCAACAACGGCACTATTTTCTTGGCCGGCCCACCGCTAGTAAAAGCAGCTACCGGTGAAGAAGTCACCGCGCAGGAACTTGGTGGTGCGGAACTGCACTGCGAGCAGTCTGGCGTAGCCGATCACTTGGCAGAAGATGAGCCCCACGCACTGCAGCTCACCCGTCAGTGCATCAAACGTTTGAATTGGCGCAAGCCCGATCAGCTGGATATTCGCCCAGCCCGTGCGCCTGCTTACAACCCAGAAGAACTACTTGGCATTATTCCCACCAGCATGCGCCAACCGATGCCAGTGCGAGAAATCATTGCCCGCATCGTCGATGACTCTGAGCTGGATGAATTCAAAAGCCGCTATGGCACCACCTTGGTCACCGGCTTTGCCCGCCTGCATGGTATGCCAGTAGGCATCGTCGCCAATGATGGTGTGCTCTATTCCGAGTCCGCTTTAAAAGGCGCGCACTTTGTTGAGCTGTGTAACCAACGCAAAATTCCGCTGATTTTTTTACAGAATATCACCGGGTTTATGGTCGGCAAAAAATACGAGGCAGAAGGTATCGCCAAGCACGGTGCCAAGATGGTGAACGCGGTGGCCTGCGCCAAAGTACCTAAGTTTACCGTCGTCATTGGTGGCAGTTATGGCGCCGGCAACTACGGCATGTGTGGCCGCGCCTATGATCCGCGCTTTATGTTTATGTGGCCCAATGCACGCATCTCGGTAATGGGGGGCGAACAAGCGGCCAGCGTGCTGACCCAGGTAAAAGCCTCATCCATGCGCAAGAAAGGACAGCAGTGGACTGAGCAAGAGGCGCAAGCCTTCCAAGATGAAATGATCGAGCGTTACGACACCATGGCGCGCCCTGTTTATGCCAGCGCGCGCCTGTGGGATGACGGCATTATCGATCCCGCCGATACCCGTGACGTGCTTGGCCTAGCACTGTCGGCCAGCCTGAATGCTGAAATTGAGGAGACCCGTTATGGCGTTTTCCGCATGTAATTTCATTCGGCTACTTTTATCGCCGACACGCTTCTCGCCGATATGTTTGTCACAGCCATTCACCGGCGAGCTGAACTGGCCATTACTCACGCTAAGAGGTGTGCGATGAGTGTTTCTCTTGTTATCGATAACGATGTTGCCCGCATCACGCTAGACAATCCGGCCAAGCATAATGCTTTTGATGATGACATCATCGAGCTGCTTATTACTGCCTTCAACGATGCTTCAAACCATGAGTCAGCACGTGTCATCTTGTTAAGCGCTAATGGCAAACATTTTAGTGCCGGTGCTGACCTTAATTGGATGAAGCGCATGGGCCAGCTTGATTACCAAGAAAACCGTGCTGATGCCCTGCGCCTAGCTGAATTAATGCGCACTATCGATCAAGCAAGAAAACCGGTTATTTGCCGAGTTCAAGGCGCTGCTTTTGGTGGTGCCTTAGGCTTGATCTGTGCCAGTGATATCGCCATTGCCAGTGATGACGCACGCTTTTGCTTAAGCGAAGTGAAGCTGGGCATTTTACCTGCAGTGATTTCTCCCTATGTGGTTCGCGCCATGGGGGCCCGTCAGGCTCAGCGCTACTTCCTCAGCGCAGAAGTGATGTCAGCGCCTCTAGCAGAGCGACTTAATATTGTTCACGAGCAACTCCCTATTGAGCAGCTCGACCAACGCATTGACGACATTATTCAAGCACTGCGCAAAGGTGCGCCAAAAGCACAAATGCAAAGCCGCGAATTAGTCGAGCAAGTGGCCAATCGCCACATTGATAGTGCCGCCATTAACTACACCGTAGATTTAATTGCCGCATTGCGCACCGATAAAGAAGGCCGCGAAGGCCTCACCGCCTTTCTCGATAAACGCTCACCAAGCTGGAGCGCATCATGATCAAACGTCTACTGATTGCTAATCGCGGCGAAATCGCACGACGCATTATTCGCAGCTGCCGTGCCCATGGCATTGAAACGGTTGCCGTCTACTCCGACGCCGATGCCACCTTGCCCCACGTACGTGAAGCCGACATGGCCGTGCGCCTTGGCCCAGCAGCGCCGCGAGAAAGTTATTTAGATATCGACAAAGTGATTGCTGCCGCCAAGCAAAGTGGCGCCGATGCCATTCACCCCGGCTACGGTTTTCTCTCAGAAAACACTGCCTTTTCTGCGGCCTGCAGCCAAGCCGGCATTATCTTTGTCGGCCCTGGGGCGAGCGCCATTGAATTAATGGGTGACAAAGCCGCCGCACGAAAATTAATGGCTGCCAGCGGTGTGCCCGTGTTGCCTGGCTGCGACCAAGATATTCGTGATGACGATGAGCTACTGCTAGAGGCGAAAAAAGTAGGCTTCCCGCTGCTGGTTAAGGCCGCTGCCGGTGGTGGCGGTAAAGGCATGCGCGTGGTCAACAGCGAAGCCGACTTTATCGAAGCACTGCACTCAGCCCGCCGCGAAGCGAAAGCCGCTTTTGGCGATGACCGTGTACTGCTAGAGCGTTACTTAGCCAGCGCTCGCCATATCGAAGTGCAAGTATTTGCCGACCAACAGGGGCAAACACTGCACTTGTTCGAGCGCGATTGCTCAGTACAGCGTCGCCACCAAAAAGTGATTGAAGAAGCTCCCGCACCGGGCATATCGCAAGAGCAGCGCATGGCCCTTGGCGAAGCTGCTGTGCAGGCCGCCAAAGCAATTGATTATGTTGGTGCCGGCACGGTGGAGTTCTTGTTCACCGATGGCCTGTTTTACTTTATGGAAATGAACACCCGCCTGCAGGTAGAGCATCCCGTAACAGAGATGATCACGGGCGAAGATCTGGTTTGGTGGCAGCTACAGGTGGCCGCTGGCTTACCGCTACCAAAACAGCAACATGAATTAAGCATTCAAGGTGCCGCCATGGAAGTGCGCATCTATGCGGAAGATCCGTGGCAAAACTTTATGCCCTCCTCCGGCCTGCTCAGCACGGTGCAATGGCCACACCAATACGCGCGAGTGGACTGCGGCTACGAGCAAGGTGATCGGGTTGAGTCTTTTTATGATCCGATGATTGGCAAAATTATTTGTTATGCGGATAACCGTGATGCCGCGCGGAAAAAACTGATTAGTGCTTTGTCCGCCACCTTAATTGAAGGCATTCACCACAACTGCGGCTTCCTGCTACAAGTGTTGGCCAGCGAGCCTTTCTGTCAGGCGCAGCTCGACACTCGCCTGCTAGAGCAGTATCCCGCATTAATGGAACAACCGACACGGGACAACAATTTAGTAGCACTGGCAGCGGCCTTAGCGCTACTGCCCAAGCAAAGTGATAACGTTGACCCTTGGCTCAGCCTCAGTGGCTGGCGCCCGTTTGCTCGTCGCCAGCAGCAAATGATTTTAGATATCGCTATTGATTCAGACTCCACTGAAGGTAGTGCTGAAAACAGTGCTGCAGGCAGTGCTCTAGACAGTGAAAAAGAAAGCACCGCAGTGGTACTGCTAGAAAGTGAAAACAACCAGCACTACGCCAGCGTCAACGGGCAGAGAAACACTCTGCATTGGCAGCAGCAGGATTTGTCGCAACAGGGTCTGCAGCAACAGAGCGGCCAGCTCAGTTTGGCTTGGGGTGCACAAACACTGTCAGTTAATTACGCCGCTAGCCAAGCCATCCCTGCAGGCAATCAAGTGCTACTTAATCTGGCCGGCGACACAATCAGCATCAAGCGCACCGATGCTGGCCGTGACCAGCAAGGCCAAGGTGGCCGTCACGCTCCTTTTGCGGCACCTATGAGCGGCACTGTAGTGGCGCTGCATGTTGAGCCTGGTAGCACCGTCAGTGCCGGCACCGCCGTAATCACCATGGAGGCGATGAAAATGGAGCACACCCTGCGCGCACCTGTGGCCGGCACAGTTAAAGCACTGCTAGCCAAGGTCGGCGAGCAAGTCGCAGAAGGCACTCTACTAGCGGACTTTGAAGATGAGTAAGCAAACGCCACTGTGGACGCCATCAGAGACACGCCGTGACGGCAGCCGCATGCAGGCTTTTTTGCGCAGCGCGGAACAGCAGTACGACAAAAAGTTTGCCCACTATGCTGACCTGCATCGTTGGTCTGTAGATGAAGCAGAAAACTTCTGGCGGTATATTTGGCAGTTTTGTGACATTCAGGGTGACGGCCCTGGCGATGTCATTCTTGAGCCTGCAGCACGTTTTCAAGAGCACCGCTGGTTCCCCGCAGCACGGTTAAACTTTGCCGAAAACCTGCTGCAGCGACGCGATGATGGCGTCGCCATTATTGCAGTGGAAGAACATGGCAAGCGCACAGAAATAAGCTGGCAGCAGCTCTACCAACAGGCTGGCCGTTTCGCTGCGGCATTGAAACAACACGGCATTCAACTCGGTGATCGCGTTGCTGGCTACATGCCTAATCGCATTGAAACTGTGGTGGCGGCACTGGGCGCCAGCTGGATCGGTGCAGTGTGGTCGTCTTGCTCACCAGACTTTGGTGCCACAGCAGTAGTCGATCGTTTCGGCCAAATCAGCCCGCGCATTTTAATTGCCGCAGATCATTATTATTACAACGGCAAACGCATCGACCTCAGCGCGCGCGTGGCCGACATCGCCAGCGCGCTCAATGTTGAACACTTAATCTGTGTGGCAGAAAACGCCATCAGCGTGAAGCAGCCCTGCACGAGTAGCGTCACCTTGCAACAATGGCTTGCCAGTGAAGATGTGGCTCCTGAGTTTGTCCGCCTGCCCTTTGATCAGCCGCTGTATATCCTCTATTCCTCCGGCACCACTGGCGTGCCTAAATGCATCGTCCACGGTGCCGGCGGCACCCTGTTACAGCATGCTAAAGAACTGCAGCTACACAGTGATTTAAGCCGCGATGATCGACTCTTTTATTTCACCACCTGTGGCTGGATGATGTGGAACTGGCTCATCTCTGGCCTGCAAGCCGGCGCCACCATTGTGTTGTATGACGGCAACCCTGCTTGGCCCGACAGCGGCAGACTCTTTGAGTTAGTCGAGAACGAAAAAATCAGCCACTTTGGTACCAGCGCCAAGTTTATTCAGGCAGCTGAAAAGTCTGGTTTAAAGCCTAAACAACAGCACTCGCTAGAAAATCTAAAAGTCCTACTTTCTACCGGCTCACCACTACTGCACGAAAGCTACGATTATATTTATCGCGACATAAAAGAAGATTTATTGGTGGCCTCTATTTCTGGCGGCACCGATATCATTTCCTGCTTTGCCTTAGGCAATCCGCTGCTACCCGTGTTTCGTGGCGAGCTGCAATGCTTGGGCTTAGGCATGGATGTGGCTGTGTATAACGATAGCGGCCAAGCGGTAGATAACGAAAAAGGCGAGATGGTCTGTCGCCGCCCCTTCCCTTCCATGCCTGTCGGCTTTTGGCATGACGAGGATGGCAGCAAATATCAGCGCGCTTACTTTGATCGTTTTGCTCAGGTCTGGGCCCACGGTGACTATGCTGAAACCCGTCGCCACTATGATGCTAATAACGAGCACACCCATAGCGGCCTGATTATTCATGGTCGTAGTGACGCAGTGCTTAACCCTGGTGGCGTGCGCATTGGCACTGCAGAAATTTACCGGCAAGTGGAAACGCTAACAGAAATTCGTGAAAGCATTGTGGTCGGCCAAGAATGGCAAGGTGATGTGCGCGTAGTGTTGTTTGTTGTACTGCAAGATGGCTATCAGCTGACTGAAGCACTAGAAAAACAGATACGACAGACGATTCGCGAAGGAGCTAGCCCGCGCCATGTGCCAGCAAAAATTCTCGCGGTAAAAGCGATTCCACGTACAGTCAGCGGCAAGATTGTTGAATTAGCTGTGCGCGAGATTATTCATGGTCGCGTGGTCACCAATCAAAGTGCATTGGCTAACCCAGAGGCGTTGGAGTATTTCCGCCAGCGCCCAGAGCTGCGTTAGCAGCGCCTTAGCGAAAGCGAAACGTTAGCGACGTGTTTGTGCCAGCAGCTGTGTCATGGTGCTGTTACCCAGCGGCGTTAGGTACCACCAAGGTTGAGCGCTGCCTTCATGGGCAAGGCTTTTTCGAATTAAACCAAGCGCCCGTAAGTGGATTTTTACTTGGTTGAACGAAGCAGTAGACAGCACCACGTTGCGAACTGCATGGGCCTTGCTCATGGTGTGCTGCACATCGCTAAGCGCTCGGGCAGCAATAGCCTCTTCAAGCGCATCGCGCATCACTGTCTCTGATACCTCATTGAGCATCTGCGGAGCAACAGTGCTAAACACCTGATCCCAGCTCAACCGGCTACTGGCCACGGTGACCTTACAATCACCTTTGATGTAGACATTACAGCTGTATTGCAGCTCGACTGTGTCGCTGCCACGGGCCAATGTGTCTAGTGGTGGTCGCCAGCCGCTGGTGAGCTCGTGCTTTTCTTTTTCTAACTCTTCGATACGCTTCTTCAGGTTCTGCACTTCACGCAGCTCGGCAAGATCAACCACCTGCCCAGCTTTAACCCAACCGGCAGCTGGATTTTGCCGTACCAATATCGGCATCGACTTGCGCACCACCTCAGCAAGATCCGTAGGGTTATTCCATTGACGAAAAATAGCAGCACGCTGTTGCACTAGCTTACGAAAATCACGGAAGCGCACTTCCCCTTCACGACTGCTCTCGCGCTGCTCTACTGGCAAAAATTCCGGGGCTTCGTGGGCAAAGGCAATAACAGGTTTTTTCTTGGTGGCCGCATAGACATATTCGCGGTGGGTATAGCTCAAACCAATCGGCGACAAGGTGCCGTATCGACCACCAATCAGCACCACATAATAGTCGCACTCATCAATGACCTTCTGAATCATCTTCCACTGATTGTTTAGCTCGGTGGGATACAGTTCCATGCCGGTGGGGATCATGCCCATGGATAGCAGGGCCAGCATCAGCTCCTGCCGAGCACCCTGCAGATCTGTGTAGGTGGAACTGACAAACACCTGAAATTTCTTGTCGCTGGTCACACAGGGCCCCAAAAAGGAAGGTCACAATTACGCGACTGCGTATTAAATCCACTTTACATGCCCACCACAACCTAGCAGCGGACTCCCTTGTATCAAGTTACAACATGGCTACATAACAGCCGTTCTGCCTACAACAAACCATCCATGCCATAACAGCTCTGCGCGACTAGGTTTTGCGCCAGAATAAAGCGATCTTGGGCGCTGCTAGCGCCGATCTCAGCCACTTTAAGGAAGGTCATCAGCCAGTAGCCGTCGTGCTCGGTGAAGCGCAACTCAATGGGCAATCGCCCCCGTGGTAGTGCTGCCTTCTCAGCAATCACTACCAGCTTGCGATTGTCACGGCTGACTTGATAACCCTTATTCGGGTAGGCCAGCTCAATACAGGCAAGAAAATTGCTTAAGCTACGTTCAGACACCTGCCCAACACTGTAGGCCAAGGGTTTGTCGACGACATTAAGGTCAGCCAACGCTTGGTGAATAGCCGCATTCTTCTGTTTGGCAATGAACTCCTGCAACAGCGATTCCTGACTGGCCTGTTGCTGTTCCCGCGCCTGCTGCTTGAGCATATGGCGGCGCTGCAGCTCTGCTTCTAATTGCCGCCGCTGCGCTAACAAGCGCTGTTGCTCGTGGCGCAGCTGTAACGCCTGCCAAGCCTGCTCTATCAACTCGTCTAGGCGTGCCTCTTCGCGCTGTAGCACCAGCGCCGCTTGTACCTCTGCCTCGCAGGCCGGCAACAAATCGTCTTCAAGTTCACGGCGCGGCAGCGTCTGCTGTAGCTGCGCTAAATTGGCCAGGGTGTCGCACGCACCCTGAACACCCAGCGCAGCAATCTCACTGTAATCTAGGCCTGCCACCTGCTCCGGCGGCGCAGCTCGGTCAATCAGTGCTGCTAGTGGCGCCGGCGATCGCTCACGCAAAACAGTGCAACCGCTTGCCAATAGGCACACGGCAGTAATAACCATCATCGACCAGCGGGGAAGGACAACAACCATAGATTAGCGCAGCTCAAGCAATATCAGTGTGCAAGTATCCTTAGCTAAGCAGGGTCAGTAAACCGTGACGGTATAACCGTTCACAGTTATTTCATCACTACCCTGCGCTACATCACCTGTAGCGCAGGCTTTATACATCATGTGAAGCGACTCTGCATGTCAGCGCAGCAATCGTTATACTCGCCGCCCATGACTGATGCCCAACACATCCTCCAACATACATTTGGCTACAGCAGCTTCCGCGACCCGCAGCAGGCCATTATCGACACCGTGATTGGTGGCGGCGATGCCCTAGTAGTGATGCCGACCGGGGGCGGTAAGTCGCTGTGCTACCAAATACCGTCGCTGGTACGCGAAGGTGTCGGCGTGGTCGTCAGTCCATTGATTGCGCTGATGGAAGATCAAGTCAGCGCCCTGCGCGAACTGGGCGTGCGTGCTGGCTTTCTCAACTCCACCCTAACCATGACCGAGGTATGGGAAACCGAGCAGGCGTTGCAGCAAGGTGAGATAGACCTGCTCTATGTGGCACCGGAGCGTTTGATTCAGCCGCGCACCCTGGCCTTACTAAGCAGCTGCCGTATTGCCCTGTTTGCCATTGATGAAGCCCACTGTGTGGCGCAGTGGGGGCATGATTTTCGCGCCGACTATCTGCGCCTGAATGTGTTGCAAGAACAGTTCCCTGAGATTCCCTGCATCGCCCTGACCGCGACTGCAGATGCCCGTACCCGTGAAGAAATTATCGCGCGGCTATCGCTACAAAAAGCACGACAATTTATTAGCGGTTTTGACCGCCCCAATATTCAGTACCGCATTCGACAAAAAGATAAACCGCGCCAGCAGCTATTACGCTTTTTACGCGAAGAGCAGCAAGGCAGTGCTGGTATTGTTTACTGCCTAAGCCGCGCCAAAGTCGAACAAACTGCCGCCTGGCTAAGTGCCGAAGGTTTCACTGCTCTGCCCTATCACGCCGGCCTGCCCGCTAACTTGCGCGCCACCCACCAGAAACGCTTTTTGCATGAAGACCACATCATCATGGTCGCCACCATCGCCTTTGGCATGGGCATCGATAAGCCAGACGTGCGTTTTGTTGCGCATCTTGATTTACCCAAAAGCATCGAAGCCTATTACCAAGAAACCGGCCGTGCTGGCCGTGATGGCGATGCTGCCACCGCACTGCTGCTGTATGGCCTTGAAGATGTGGTCAAGCTGCGGCAAATGATGGCGCGCTCCGAAGGCAGTGAAGAATTTAAACGGCACGAACAGCAACGCCTGAATGCCATGCTCGGCCTCTGTGAAATCACCAGCTGCCGGCGACAAACATTGCTGCGTTACTTTGGCGATGACATGCCAGAACCCTGTGGCAATTGTGATAACTGCCTATCACCACCAGATAGCTGGGATGCCACCGAAGCCGTACGCAAAGCACTGTCCTGCGTGTACCGCACCGGCCAGCGTTACGGCGCCATCCATGTGATCGAAGTGCTACGCGGCAGCCAAAGTGAAAAAATCATCAGCGCTGGGCATGACAAATTATCCACCTGGGGCATTGGCAAAGAACTGAACCAAGAAGAATGGCGGGCAGTGATGCGCCAGCTAGTGGCACAGGGGTATTTGGATGTCGACCCTGAAGGTTTTGGCACTTTACGTTTAACCGAACGCTGCCGCGATGTGCTGCGTGGTGAGCAAACTATTTCACTGCGCCGCGAGCAGCCCACGGTGCCCTTAGCTGGTTCCAGCAGCAAACGCCGCCAGCAAGATATTGAGCCAGAAGATCGCGAGTTATGGCAGGCCCTACGCAGCTGTCGCAAGCGTCTGGCCGAGGAACATGGCGTGCCACCCTACGTGGTGTTTAACGACACCACCTTGCGCGACATGCTGTCTCAGCGCCCTACCACCGCCAACGCCATGCTCAGCATCAGCGGTGTCGGTGATGTCAAGCTAGAACGCTTTGGTGGTGACTTCTTGGAAGTCATTCGCGAGTTTGAGTATCCCGCTTAGGCTACCCGTTGAGCTCAGGCTGACTTTCTAGTTCAGCCTGATTTCTCTGCCCTGCCTTTTACAGCTCTGAGCAAGACGAACCATGCTTAAAACAAGTAAAGCAACGGTGGTGCTTTAAGCGGATTTTTTCACTCAAGCTGTCACGCAAGGTCGCGCCTAAGTCATAGCTGGGATCATCATCAACCAAGGTGCAGGCATAAACACGCATGCGGCCTTTGTCTTTCACCACCATGCGGCTAAAGGCACACATAAAGGCGGCACGACTTGGCGCATCATGATAGCGCGTCATGCAATCTTCGGTGATCTGCGGTGTCGCCCGTTCTACACCCGGCAAGTCAAAATCAGGAAAGGAAACCAAGCGCGTGTCGGCGGTTATGCCATTCTCAACAAACAACGCTTGATACGCTTTTGTCACCGCTTCGCTGTCTTCCTCTGGCGACCACTGGCGCGCCACAGAAACATGAAAGCCCGCCTCTTGCAGCAATCGCAACGCCTGCATAGATTCGGCAAAGGTGCCTTGTCCTCGGCCGGCTTCATGCTGAGCAACATCGGCGTAATCAATGCTGATCCGAAATGACAATGGGTGCGCGGCATCCACCAGCGGCCGCACTTCATCCATACGCTGTAATAACGGCCGCGTGCCATTGGTCAAAATTAAGCAGGGTTTACGTGCGCTGGCATAGGCAAGAATACGTGGGAATTGTTTCGCCACGAAAGGCTCGCCACCAGTAAAAGAAAACTGCTCGACGCCCAACTCGCAGGCTTCATCAATCAACGGAATGACATCATCGAGCAGCATCAACCCCAGACGATCATCGCCTGGCTTGGAGCCTTCAAAGCAAAACGGACAAGACAAATTGCAGGCCGTGCCAGTATGAAACCACAGCTCACGTAATGCTGTGGTTTCAATATAACCGCGCGGCTCACCCTCTGGCGTACTAAACCAGCTTTCTGTTCGAATCCGTTGCATCGGCCCTCTTTTAAAAGTCTCTACAGTATGTTTTTAGCTAGTGCTTTTTAGGGCGATTTTTTGCTGCCAAACCTTCGGCCCTGTTTTATGCACTGACTCACCGCTGGAATCCACTGCCACAGTAACCGGCATATCTTCCACATCAAACTCGTAAATGGCTTCCATACCCAAATCAGCAAAGCCAACCACTTTCGAGTGACGAATTGCCTTGGAGACCAAATAGGCAGCGCCACCGACAGCCATCAAATAGACCGCCTTGTTGTCGCGAATCGCGTCAATGGCCGTGTCGCCCCGCTCAGCCTTACCAACCATGCCGATCAAGCCGGTTTTTTCCAGCATGGTGCGAGTGAACTTATCCATCCGTGTGGCGGTAGTCGGGCCGGCAGGGCCAACTACTTCATTGCCAACCGGATCAACCGGGCCAACGTAATAAATAAAGCGGTTGGTGAAATCTACCGGCAGCTCTTCGCCGTTGCTGATCATATCAACCATACGCTTATGGGCAGCGTCACGGCCGGTCAACAACTTGCCGTTAAGCAGCAAGGTATCGCCAGACTTCCAGCTCTGCACTTCTTCAGGGGTGATGTTGTTAAGGTCGACACGCTTGGACTTGCCGTCGTTACCCCAAGCGATGTCTGGCCAGATATCCAAGTTGGGTGGGTCTAAATGAGCAGGGCCAGAGCCATCCAAAACAAAGTGCGCGTGGCGGGTGGCGGCGCAGTTAGGAATGATCGCCACTGGCTTGTTAGCGGCGTGGGTTGGCGTGTCGTACACCTTCACGTCCAGCACCGTGGTCAAGCCACCCAAGCCCTGAGCGCCAATGCCCAGCGCATTCACTTTTTCAAACAACTCTAGACGCAGTTCCTCTGAGCGAGTTTTCGCACCACGAGCTTTCAGCTCATGAATATCGATCGACTCCATCAGCGACTCTTTCGCCAGCAACATGGCCTTTTCTGCGGTGCCGCCAATACCAATACCGAGCATGCCCGGTGGACACCAGCCAGCGCCCATCTTCGGCACCTGCTCGAGCACCCAATCCACTACCGAATCAGAAGGGTTAAGCATGGCGAACTTAGATTTCGCCTCGCTACCACCGCCCTTCGCTGCCACCTGAATATCAAGGGTGTCACCGGGAACGATGTCGTAATGAATCACGGCTGGGGTGTTGTCTTTGGTGTTCTGGCGCTTGCCGTCTGGGTCCGCCAGCACAGAAGCACGCAAAATATTGTCTGGATGCGCGTAAGCACGGCGCACCCCTTCGTTAATCATGTCACTCAGCGACAGATCGCCCTCAAAGGTGACGTTCATGCCAACCTTACAAAATACGGTGACGATACCCGTGTCCTGACAAATAGGCCGGTGGCCCATGGCGGACATACGTGAGTTAACCAGAATCTGCGCCATTGCATCTTTGGCGGCGGGGCTCTCTTCCCGTTGCCAAGCTTCATGCACGGCCTCGATAAAGTCCTGCGGGTGGTAGTAAGAGATGTACTGCAGGGCGTCGGCGACACTTTGAATGATGTCGTCCTGGCGAATTACCGTCATGACAGGCTCCGGTTGGCTCAAGGGGCCGCGATTATAGCGGATTGTGGCCCACTGCAGGCGAGCCCAACGGCCTGATTAATGTAATAACCGCTAGCAAAGGTAAAGTTTGCCTGTCACCTAATGGCATTGTCTTCTGTGCGTGGCGCTCTGATTATGTTTGGTTGGTGGCCATGTTCACCCCAGATTCGCCATAAACCGGAGACCTCCATGACTACAGCGACCCCGAGCCCCGCCCCCCGTGAAGCCCGCCGCGAAGAAAGCGCTGCTGAACGCTGGGCCCGTATGCCCACCATCCGTACCGGCGAGGAGTACCTGCAAAGTCTGCGCGGCCGTGGCACTCGGCTGTTCTTATTTGGCCAGCTGATCGATGAGCCCGCCGATCACCCGATGATCAAACCTTCCATCAATGCCCTGCGCGCCAGTTATGACCTCGCTATTGATGATCCCGAGCTGGCCACCGCCTACTCTCCGCTGATCGATGCGCAGGTAAACCGCTTTTTGCATATCGTTGAGTCGCCGCAGGACTTGGTCACCAAGAACAAAATGCAGCGCCGCATGGGCCAAATCACCGGCACCTGCTTTCAGCGCTGCACCGGGCTGGACACGATTTCTGTGCTGCATTCGATCACTTACGACATCGATCAAAAGCACGGCACCCAGTATCACCAACGCTATATGGATTGGCTGAAAGAAGCCCAGCGCAAGAACATCCTTATTGCTGCGGCGATGACCGACCCGAAAGGCGATCGCTCCAAGCGCCCGCATGAGCAAGCGGATCCAGATATGTTTATGCATGTATCTGGTCGCAACGAGAAAGGCATTTTTGTCCGTGGCGCTAAAGCACACATGACCGGCGGCTGGAACCAGCACTGGATCTGCGTGATGCCGACCATGAACCTGACCGAGGAAGATAAGAACTACGCCGTGGTTGGCATGATTCCCGGCGACGCTGAAGGGCTGACCTATATCTATGGCCGCCAAAGCTGTGACACCCGCTCCATGGAAGCCGGTGATATTGATGCCGGCAATGCTGAGTACGGCGGCCAGGAAGTGCTGGTTTATTTCGATGATGTGTTCATTCCGTGGGAGCACGTATTGATGGACGGCGAATACGAGTTCGCCCAAGACATGGTGGCACGCTTCACTTCTTATCACCGCGCCAGCTACGTCTGTAAAACCGGCCTTGGCGACGTGCTGGTCGGTGCAGCGGCGTCGATTGCCGAGTACAACGGCCTCGATAAGGTCAGCCACATCCGCGACAAGCTGGTGGAGATGACCCATCTAAATGAAACCATCTATTCCAGCGGCATCGCCAGCTCTTACGAAGCCAAGAAGCTCGATAGCGGCATTTACATGAACGACTCGATGCTGGCCAACGTGTGCAAGCACAACGTCACCCGCTTCCCTTACGAAATCTCCCGCCTCGCTCAGGATCTGGCTGGTGGCATCATGGTGACCATGCCCAGCGAGGCGGATTATCAGCACGAAGAAGCCGGCGAGATTATTAAGAAGTTCCTCAAGGGCCGCGATGATCTGCCAGTGGAAGACCGGATGCGCATTTTGCGCCTGATCGAAAACATGACCTTGGGCCGCAATGCGGTTGGCTACTTAACCGAATCCATGCACGGCGCCGGCAGCCCGCAGGCGCAGCGCATTCAGATTCTGCGTGGTATGGATGTTGAGAAGAAGAAGTGGCATGCAAGGAAGTTGGCGGGCATTAAACAGGCTTAGCTCGGTAGCGGCCCAGCAGCGGCTGCCATACTCCGATAAGGCGCGAACATCATCATGTCCGTAGAGTGACTGAGCGACAGCGGTCACCTCGGAGGAGCATGATGATGGTCGCGCCGTTGGCACAATAGTTAAACCCGAGTGAAGCATTGGTTCAACAGTGAGCCTCCGGTTGCAGCCACGGTTAGGCTTTGCTGGGACACGCCGTGAACCCATCCCTGGGGGCTTGCGTTCGGCATCCATGCCTCACACAGTCCCAGCAAAGCCTAACCGCGTCTACAACCTCACATATTGCTATTAAATGAACCTCTAGCCATTCCGCTGGCACCGTAATCAACCATCTACTGAACAAAAACACATCACCAGAAGGCAAACTTCAGCAACAAGTTGAGCCCCGCCGCCGCCTCCTTTATGGTGGCCTCCCTCTCCATCAGTTACCGGTTTATTTTCATGTGGATTCGTAATCTTTGTGTATACCAAAGCGCTGAGCCTTTTCCTTGGTC
>Ga0209075_1000874_pt1 | contig 29132 bp, 25 predicted proteins | sample Stecom2011_FD_187523 | JGI IMG/M metagenome (GOLD analysis project Ga0209075, IMG submission 187523) | Agricultural soil microbial communities from Utah to study Nitrogen management - Steer compost 2011 (SPAdes) (version 2) | ecosystem: Environmental > Terrestrial > Soil > Agricultural land...
GTTGGGAAACACATTAAAACGTTCTGCATCAATCTTTTCAACACCCAAAGCTGGTGCCGTGTTTTGTGCAGATATATTAATGTTATCTATCTTTAACCCGTACACAGGTAGATTAGATTGACCATGCCCAAAAATAATCTCTAGACTCACTGGTGTGTGGTCGGTTTCATGAGGCCCCGGTCCCACGGGCAATACCGAAGGATACGTATCAGTACCCAAAGTATAACCGGTCTCGGGTATGCTTAGATACATTCTGTCGTTGTCGTAGTCTAAATAAAGAGCTACAGTAATCCACTCTTCCTCTGGAAGATTAGTTATTCTGACTTCTGTTCTAGAACCATTAACACAGCCACCAATACCTAAATTGCCATTGCCAATAATACTTAGCCCTTCATATATGTGAGTCTTAAACTGCATACTGAATAGACAGTCATTATTGTAGTCTTTCACTCTAAGAGTTATCCCAGTTTGCACATCTACATTTGGTTCATAGCGTTTACCTGTATGCAAATCAAAACTTACTTTCAATACATTGTTGCCAAAACTGCGTTGTTGCCAAAAAACATCTAAATCTTCTCTGTATATTCTGAGATGGCTATTTACGCCAAAAACGGTACGTTGTTCAAATCCGTGAAGCACCTTGCCTTTGACGGGATCGGCAACCACCTTCAAGTTGTCGGGCACATAAGCACCAGAAGCGTACCATGGCAGTGGCAAAAGCCCTACTTGCGCATACCAGCCGCTGTGGGTAGCGATGGTGCCGTCGATGTTGTTGCTGAAGGCACCGTAGTTGTAGCTTTCAAAGTTTTCGGTAAAAAGTGTTTGTGCCAGGGCCGAGGATCCACAAAGTAAAAAAACAAACCAAAAAAGTGGGAATTGCTGTTTCATGATGTTGATTTATTTTAAATTAATATTCAAACATAAAACATTAATTTATTAAAACAAAACAAATTAAATAAAAAATTGCAATCTTATTTTTATTTGCACATAACTACCAAGAACAAACAATTAAAGTTTTGTCAATAAAAGATAAATTGTTATATTGCCAAAATTAATTATAAAATTTTAAGACATGTTTAAAAAAACGCCCCTGCTTATAGCAGCTTGCTTCGCACTGGGAGCCTGTAGCGAAGACATTCTAAAAAAAGATTAATCCGAATAAATATTCCTCTGTGATTGTATATTGAAGAGGGCTAATAGTTGTTTCAAAAAAGAGGTTTTAATACATCACAAATATAAAATGACAAACCACAGCTGCACAGCATAAAATTGAGAATATTTTAATCAAAAAGCGATTCGTGCAACTGTGGTTGGCTGTCAGTGGTATGTAAAAGGAACTATTTGTACTTTATGTTTTATACAAAATAGTGTTTAAGTAAAAAGCAATGTTTGTAACCTGAGTTCGATTCTTATCCTGGATTCATATCGCTGATTATTAGTGCTATAAGTAATAAAAAATGTTTTTTACTAACTAAGGTCAACAAACTTTTGTCAATGAGTATTTTTAGAAATTTACCAAACAATTAATATTCACGATACAGACACATAAAAAACTATGTTACTATGTGGATTAGAGTAAGTTATGTTGTGTTTATGAGCGCTTAGCTATTCGGCTTTGATTGGTTTTGGGTATTAATTTGCAGAATCTAGGTGGAGTTTTTAATGAACACATAGCTATTTTTAAAAATAATACAGAGTTTAAATATGTTTTAAAAGTTTTAATGTTTACCAGCCAGCCAGTTCAAAATCATGCATGAATCTAAAAACTATAATCGATTTTTAGTGGTTCCAGACTTTTATTTAGTAACTTTGAAGCCTATCAAAAACTCAAATGGAAGTTCAAGTTTCAAACAGGGAAAGTTTTAGGTTTCAACAATTGGTGGCGGTTGTTGGTGTTTTGCTTTTTCTGATTAAACTCTATGCCTGGTACAAAACTGATTCCGTGGCTATTTTGACGGATACTTTAGAAAGCACTATTAATGTAATCGCTGGATTTGTAGGGTTGTATAGTCTTTATTTATCTGGTATTCCTAAAGATAAAAATCATCCTTATGGTCATGGGAAAATCGAATTTATTTCTGCCTCAATCGAAGGTGTTTTAATTTTTTTTGCGGGCTTGTTTATCATTTATGAAGCCGTTGGTAAATTGAAAAATCCTTCTAATATCACTCAGTTAGATTTGGGACTTTTTCTGATAGCAATTACGGCGATCGTAAATTATGTTGTAGGTTCAATTGCGGTTCAAAAAGGAAAGAAAAATCATTCTTTAGCATTGATTGCAAGTGGAAAACACTTGCAAACAGACACCTATTCCACTGTGGGGATTATTCTAGGATTAATGATCTTGTATTTTACAAAAGTTCCATGGATTGATTCAGTTACGGCACTTGTTTTTGCAGTTTTTATCATGTTTACAGGCTATAAAATCATACGTGAAGCTGTTTCTGGAATCATGGATGAATCGGATGAAATTTTGCTTAAAGAAGTTGTAGGTTTTTTGGAAAAGGAACGCCGTGAAAACTGGATTGATTTACATAATTTAAGAATTATAAAATATGGAAGTACACTACATTTTGACTGCCATATGACGGTGCCTTGGTATTTTAACATTGAAGAAGGTCATCGAGAAGTAGATGCGCTTGAAGACGCTGTTATTGAGTATTTTGGCAATCGAATAGAGCTTTTTGTACACTTGGATGCTTGTAAAGAATATTCTTGCAAAATTTGTATGAAATCGGATTGTCCAGTTCGAAAGCATCCTTTTGAAGAGCATATAAAATGGACGGTAGCTAATGTGTCTTCTAATCAAAAACATCATCAGGGTATCAAAGTATTATAAATTGTCGTCGGGTTTTGTCAAAGACAATGTCTTCAGAGTCAAAAAAGTGGTCAAAAACGTTTTGTTCGATTAAATCTTTTGTAGTTCCATGATGCAATTTATTGTCTTTAAGCAAAATAATTTCGTCGCTGAGTTGCAGCGCTAAATCCAAATCGTGTGTGGAAAATAAAATGCATTTGTTTTGTTCTTTGGTTAATCTTTTAAGCAATTTGAATAAGTGTACTTTATGATACAAATCTAAGTGTGTGGAGGGTTCATCTAGAAAAATAAAAGGAGTATCTTGCACTACGGCTCGAGCTATGAAGGCACGTTGCAATTGACCGTCGCTCAAACGAGCTAATTTGTGATCTTTTAGATCATTGATTTCACAGGCAATCATGGCGTCTTGAATCAATTGTTCATCTTTTGGTGTCATTTTGTCCAGCCAATTTGTGTAGGGTTGTCGCCCCAGTTTTATTAATTCACTTACTTTTAGTTCTTTGTTTACCTCTCTGTCTGTCAATACCATACTTATTTGCTTTGAGAACTCAGAATTGCTGTAATCAGAAGCATTCGTTCCGTTTAAAAGCAACGTTCCCTTTTTAATGGGAATTAAACGTGAGATACTTTTTAATAAAGTTGATTTTCCAATTCCATTACTTCCCAACAAACTAGTTAATACGCCGGTTTTCAATTCAAAATTTAAGTCTTCAAAAAGTGTTTTGTCTTTGTAACCTATGCTTATATTTTTAGCTTGAAAACGTGTCATATTATAATCTTTTAATAATGAAATAAAATCCTACTGTAGTAATCAAAATCATGATGCAATTGAAAATCCAGAGTTCGTTAAATCCATACGACTCTGCAATCATAGTTCCAATCAGGGGCGAGGTGATAAAGGCGATAGAAAACGAAATACCGTTTAAACCCATATAAGAGCCACGATTGAAAGTGTTGGAGCGATTGACCGCAACTGTAGAGGCGAAAGGCATGATAAGTATTTCAGAAATGGAGATTAAAAAAATGGATAGATACAGCGCCCAAATTGCGTGGGAGGGAAGAAGTACAAGAAAAGCAGCTCCACAAAATAAAGTTCCGGTAATTATATTGGTCGAAAGTGTAAACTTTCGTTCAGCGTAATGTACCAAAGCCATTTCTAGAATAAATACAATCAGGCCGTTGAATCCCATTAGTAATCCCACTTCTTTTTCGGTCATAAGTGCAATCTTTTTATAAAACAATGGCAGTGTATTCAAAATTTGAAAAAAACAGAAGGCATAAAGCGCAATAAAAAAACTAAAGATTAAGAATTTTTTATCCGTGTATGCTGATTTTTTATGAAATGATTGTACGTTTTTATCTATACTTTTTTCTGGAGAATTTCCTTTTCTGTTTTTAAAGTAAAACAAGAATAAGAGTCCTGCCAAAAGCGACATTATACCATTTGTATAAAACAGAAAGTTATAAGAGATTGCTGCTAAGAAACCTCCGATTGCGGGTCCTACAGAATAGCCCAAATTCAAAGCCATTCGATTAAGCGAAAAAGCACGAATTAGGTTTTCAGGTTTGGCATAATAAGAAACCGACGCGCTGTTTGCAGGTCGAAATAACTCGCGAGTGAGGCTTAAAAAAAATATGGAAATACAGAGTGTTTCAAAGCTTTTGAATAAAGGCAAAATCAAATAAAAAGGAATGCTAATGAATAAGCTAAAAGTTTGTACTTTAAAGGAACCTAATTTATCGGTGAGCCATCCGCCTATTAATGACCCTAAAATGGATCCCACTCCAAACATGCTCAAAACAATCCCCACATTTTTAAGCGAAAAATCTAAAACAGTGCTCATGTAAACCCCTAGAAAAGGCAATACCATGGAACCACTTTGATTGATGAACATAACCAACGCCAACAGCCAGGTTGCATTTGATAAACCCTGATATGCACTCAGGTAATTTCTCCAGTATTTTCTCAGAGTTTTCATGTGTACAAAGGTAGGAATAAGGATTGGAAGATTTAAAATCCCAGCAATGAAAAATGTATGTTAATAAGGAAGGTTTTGGGTGTGTTAATTTATAGATATAAAGTACATTTCATGAGTTAAGACAGTGTGATAAATTCTTTTCCTCACGTAATTTAGTTAATAGGGTAAAGGAATTATGCTTAAATAGAGACTTGTTTCGTTTTCGAATTTTATTTTATAAATCAAATAGTGAGATGACTTGTTGATGGGGCGCATAGATTGCTGCTTAAAAGCAAATCACGTGTAAAGAATATGTTTATCCGATCTATTTATTTTTCCCAAAACTTTGTGTTTTTAAGTTTCAAATCTTTAGAATTAAAATCAGGATCTTCAATCCCCATTTTACGTTTCTTTTCATAGTCTTTCCAGATTTTTATAGCAACATTACTAAGCAATAAAATAGCAATTAGGTTCACCCAAGCCATTAAACCTACACCAATGTCACCAATTTCCCAAGCTAATTTAGCTTCGCCAACAGTTCCAAAATAGGTGGCGGTCAAAAAACCGATACGCAACAACCATATAAAAATCTTAGTATTTTTCTTCCTAAAAATGTAGGTGATGTTTGTCTCAGCATAGTAATAATACGCCATAATGGTTGTAAATGCAAATAAAAATAAGGCGATAGCTATAAATTCATTCCCAAATGAAGGAAAATGAGTAGAAACGGCAGCTTGAGTAAAACCAGTGTAATCAATTCCAGGAACATGTTCCATAAAAGTGTTGGTGTTTTCGTTGATGACGTTGTATTTTTTTGTAAACAAGATTATTAGTGCAGTGGCAGTACACACAAACAACGTATCAACATATACAGAAAACGCTTGTACTAAACCTTGTTCAGCAGGATGTTTTACCTCGGATGCCGCCGCCGCATGAGGTGCTGTACCTTGTCCTGCTTCGTTGGAATAGATGCCTCTTTTAATTCCCCAAGCGATCGTAGCGCCTAAGATTCCACCAAAAGTTGCGTCTAAATCAAATGCTGAACGGAAAATCAAAGTGAAAACCTCAGGGATTTGATTGTAATTTAGGGCAATAATTACCAATGCCATCAAAATGTATATTCCCGCCATAAAAGGGACTATAATTTCTGATGCTTTTCCAAGTCGTCTTACGCCTCCAAAAATAATCAATGCCAATAGACAGATAACAATCAACCCAACGTAATTAAATGAAAATCCTGCAAAATCAAAAGTCGATATTCCAAAAGCATTAGTAATTGCAGCCGAAATACTGTTGCTCTGAACACCAGGTAATAAAAAGCCGCAACTGAGAATGGTTACCAAAGCAAACAAAACAGCATACCATTTGATTCCCAGCCCTTTTTCGATATAATAAGCAGGTCCTCCGCGGTATTCTCCGTCAATTTCTTGTTTATAAAGTTGTCCTAAAGCAGCTTCAGTAAAAGCAGAAGCCGCTCCTAGAATCGCTATAATCCACATCCAAAATACAGCTCCAGGACCGCCCATTGCTATTGCTGTTGCCACGCCGATGATGTTTCCAGTACCCACACGACCCGAAATAGCCAAGGAAAATGCTTGGAAAGGGGAGATTCCTTTGTCAGATTTTTTACTTGAAAATAATAATTTCATCATCGTTTTGATGTAACGAAATTGTAAAAACCCCAAGCGAATTGAAAAATAAATCCCTGAAAATGCACACAAAACAATCAGTGCGTTGGACCATACATAGTTGTAAATGGTTGATATAATTGATTCCATAAAATACAATAATCAGTTTGGAAGTACGAAAATGCAAAAAAAATATGGAGTAACCTTACAAAAAACGGTATTTCTCAAATTTTTTTCTACAGAATCTACCTTAAGTTTTGCATATTTACGATTTAGAAACTCTTCCTAGACATGAAAAAAACTTAGACTTCTTTCAATCGACACCTTTTTTTGAATACTGTTGCATCTACCCATAAAACTTTTTTAGATTATGAGTAAATTTATATACTAAAAAATTGTAATTTTACCCACCAAACAATACTTGATATGAGTACTAAAACATTGTTAACTTTCAAGGAAGTAACTATTATTCTTCATCGTTTGGCGTGCCAATTGGTAGAAAAGCATTTAGACTTTTCAGACACAGTATTAATTGGTATTCAGCCAAGAGGGAAGTATTTAGCAACCCGAATTAAAGAGATTTTAGAGACGGAATACAACATCCCAAACATTGCCTTAGGTTATTTAGATATTACTTTTTTTAGAGATGATTTTAGAAGGACAGAAAAAATTTTAGAAGCCAATAAAACACAAATTGATTTTTTAGTGGAAGATAAAAAGGTGGTTTTTATAGATGATGTCCTTTATACCGGACGCAGTATTCGTGCAGCTTTGACTGCTATACAGTCGTTTGGACGTCCAAGAGAGATTGAATTGATGGTTTTAATTGATCGTAGATTCAGTCGTCATTTGCCAATTCAGCCAGATTATAGAGGAAGGCAAGTTGATGCTTTTAACGAGGAAAGAGTGGTGGTTCAATGGAGAAATGTAGATGGAGCTATTGAAGATCAGGTTTATATAAACGCAAAATAATTTTAACAACATATAAAGTGCACAGATTCCCATGAAAGAGTTAAGCGTGAATCATTTATTAGGAATAAAATACATCAATAAAAGCGATATTGACTTGATTTTTGAAACAGCGGATCATTTTAAAGAAGTTATCAACCGACCGATTAAAAAGGTGCCTTCGCTTCGAGATATTACCATTGCTAATATTTTTTTTGAAAACAGTACTCGAACTAAATTGTCATTTGAGTTAGCGCAAAAACGATTGTCAGCTGATGTAATCAGTTTCTCTGCTGCACAATCTTCAGTAAAAAAAGGGGAAACTTTAATCGATACAGTCAATAATATTCTTTCGATGAAAGTAGACATGGTTGTCATGCGTCACAGCAATCCAGGTGCAGCTTATTTTCTTTCTAAAAATGTGGACGCTAGTATTATAAATGCAGGAGACGGTGCTCACGAACATCCAACACAAGCCCTTCTAGATAGTTTTACTATTAGAGAAAAATTGGGGGAAGTTACAGGGAAAAAAATAGTGATTGTAGGAGATGTTTTACATTCTAGAGTGGCTTTATCAAATATCTTTGCGCTGCAAATGCAAGGTGCTGAAGTCATGGTTTGTGGACCTAAAACTTTGATTCCCAAATATATTACAGAGCTGGACGTAGCATACGAACCCAATTTACGTAAAGCTCTGGAATGGTGCGATGTAGCTAATATGTTAAGGGTGCAAAACGAACGTTTAGATGTTAATTATTTCCCTTCTACTAGAGAGTATGCTCAGCAATATGGAGTTGATAAAAAACTGTTGGATAGCCTAGATAAAGAAATTGTGGTGATGCATCCTGGACCAATCAATAGAGGTGTTGAAATAACTACTGATGTAGCTGATTCTCAACAATCAGTAATCCTAAATCAAGTGGAAAATGGTGTTGCAGTGCGCATGGCTGTTATTTATTTATTAGCATCTAAAATAAAATAGTTGTATCTTAGAACAAAAAAATAATGAAATTTGAAGACAAAGACAATATCATTGTCATAAATAAAGAGGCAGAAAGTTATGAAGAGTTGGCCGTGCTTATAGACGAACAGCTTTCTGATTTTTCCCAAAAAAATATTATTGTAAATTTGGATAAGGAAGAAGTTCGACCAAGTTCATTAATTCCTTTTGAAGCGATGGCAAATCAATACATGCGTAATAAAAAATCTTTTGTAATTGTAGCCGATATCGACTTTGACGAAATTGATGATGCATTAGTGGTAGTGCCCACTTTACAAGAAGCATTTGACCTAATAGAAATGGATGAAATTGAGAGGGATTTAGGGTTTTAATTCCCTTTTTTTGGTTATGATGAAGTTACACATTTTAGGTTGTTATGCCGCTACTCCTCGTACTATTTCCCAAACCACAGCTCAGGTTTTGGAGTTAAACAATGAGATGTTTTTGATAGATTGCGGCGAAGGAACTCAAGTCCAATTGAGAAAACACAAAATCAAATTTGGAAGAATCAATCGTATTTTTATTTCTCATTTGCACGGCGACCATTTTTATGGTTTAATAGGTTTAATATCGACCTTTATGTTGCTCAATCGACCTAATGATTTACATATTTACGGTCCTAAAGGAATTAAAGAATTGATTTTGTTACAGCTCAAATACGCCAATGCTTATACCAATTTTGGTTTGTATTTTCATGAGTTGAGTTCGAAAGAAAGTGAAGTGATTTACGAGAGCGAAAAGGTACTTGTAAAAACCATTCCCTTGAAGCACCGAATCTATACCAATGGTTTTTTGTTTCAGGAAAAGCCCGGAAGACGTAAGTTAAATGTTGCTGCTTGTGAAGCATTTGGTATTGATACTTGTTATTTCAATAAAATAAAGGATGGAGGTGCTATCACATTGGAGAACGGAAGTATTGTTGAAAATGAATCGTTGTCATTTGCCCCAGATCCGGTTCAATCTTATGCATTTTGTTCGGATACTATTTATGATGAAAGTATTGTTCCTCTGATAAAAGATACAACCGTTTTGTACCATGAGAGTACTTTTTTAGAAAAAGACGCCGAGCGTTGCATACCGACCATGCACAGCACAGCAAAACAGGCTGCAATGATTGCTCATAAAGCTACTGTTTCCAAATTGATTTTGGGACATTACTCTACTCGATATTCCGATTTAAATTTGTTTAAACAGGAAGCAGAAACAGTTTTTGATAAAGTAGAATTAGCCGAAGATGGTAAAAAATTCAAATTTTAATTATGAGTGATTTATCTGATTATAGAAAAGTATATGATAAAAGTAGATTGTTGGAAACAGAGATAGATCCCAATCCGATGATGCAGTTTCAAAAATGGTTTTATGAAGCAGAAGAACAAAATGCTGCTGATGAAGTCAATGCTATGTCTATTGCTACGATTGGTTTGGATGGCTTTCCAAAAACTAGAGTTGTTTTATTAAAAAAGTACAACGAAGACGGTTTTATTTTCTACACCAATTACCTTTCAGAAAAAGGGAAAGCGATTTTAATGAACCCACAAGTTTGTTTGTCCTTCTTTTGGCCAAAAGCAGAAAGACAAATTATAATCAAAGGAATGGCTGAGAAAGTAGCTCCTGATCTTTCTGATGCTTATTTTCAATCACGACCAAAAGGGAGTCAATTGGGAGCAATGGTTTCACCTCAAAGCGAGGTTGTTGAAAGCTATGATTCACTTATAGAAAATCTTGAAAAATTAGAAAAAGAGTACCAAGATTTAGAAAATATCCCTCGACCTGAACAATGGGGAGGTTTTTTGATCCGACCTGTGAGTATAGAGTTTTGGCAAGGCAGGCCCAATAGATTGCACGATCGAATTCGATATACCTTAGAGGGTTTAGATTGGAAAATTGATCGTTTGGCACCCTGACGGATTTCAATAGATAAGGGGTTGAGCTATTTTAGATATTCAATTTCAAGCCCCTTTCATATTGATGATTTTGCTGATAACGCTCCAAAAAAAGAGCTGAAAGCGTCATGCTTTTTGTATGTGTGAGTTTTTTTAAAGTTTTTAAAAGACAAAACAATTAGCTCACATAATCTTTCAAATAAGAAAAACGTTCGGTTAATTCTCCGTTTTCACAGATGGTAGCTCGTTTTAATATTCCATCTTTGTCGTCATTGAAGAATGCTGGAACGATGTTTTGTAAAAATACTTTACCAAAATCTTCACTCGCATCTTTTGGTAGTTCACAAGGCAAGTTGTCTACCGCCATGACCACCACAGCTGCTGGGTGTTCTACATCGACTTCTTCATGTGTTCTTGGGTAATATCCATAAAAAGGATTAGCAATTGTTGAAGGACGTAGTGTGCAAGCGATTGGTCCGTTAATATCGCAGGAAATATCACCCACTACTTTGATCATATTTTTAGGATGATTGAGCATCTCTCTTGTTAAAATAGCTGGATCACCTTCTTTATAAAAATGTCCAGCGATGAAAATGTCTGCAATTTGCGAATACTTCTCAAAGTCGCTCTCATATTCATGGGCGTTTATCCTAAAATCATTTTTAGAACTTGGTTTCCCATCTTTTCTACGATAATAATCGTTATAGTCAAGATGAACATATACTGGTTGATTGAAGTCTTGATTTAAAAACTTTTGAATGCTCACTTGTTTCATGTTCATTGCGTCGAGCATTTCTTTTGCTCCAATACCTACTTTTCCTTTTCCAGTCAAAACCACTTTAATTGACGGAAGATATGGTTTTTGTAATCGCTCGATTAAGTCTTTTTGAGTTTGTAATTCTTCAGCCTTTTTTAAATGAAATAATTCGTATTTAATTCCAAAAGCTCGGAACGTATTATAGGCACCTACAATACCTGCAAATCTTCCAAAACCAATTAAACGATTGTTGTTTTCGTCAATCAAGGTTTCATGGTCAATCAATCGAATGTTGTTTCGAAGACAGCTTTGTAATAATGTTTTATTATAAGGTTGTTTTTTTATTGTATGTGAAAAGAAAAAATAAGTTTTATTCGGTATGAGATGATTTACAGGCACTTCCTTTACACCTAATAAAACGTCACAATCGGTCATGTCGTTACTTACTTCAAAGTCAAGCGCCGTATATTCTTCATCTTTAAAGAATCGTACTGGTGAAGGTTCTACCTTAAAACTGCAAGTAGGATACATATTTTTAAAAACCAACAAATCTTTAGGAGAAAATACCACTCGTTTGTCTGGAGGTGTTTTGCCTTCCCGAATTAATCCAAATTTTAACATATTCAAACAATAAAAAATTTCATACGAATATACAAAAAATATCTAAATTTTCCAAGTGATTGAAAAGGTCTATATAAATATAAAAGCAATCACAACTAGTCGTGATTGCTTTTCGAGATTTTGTCATTTAAAGTGTAGACCCATTAAGCTTTCTTTGAAAAATTAAGGTGTTTTTCTTGAAATTACTTTCTTTGCTTTTTCAACAATGGCAGCAGCGTTTAAACCGTATTTATCCATCAATGCTTCGGGAGTACCGGATTCTCCAAAAACGTCGTTTACTGCAATAAACTCTTGTGGGGTTGGATGATTTAGTGCCAACACACCGGCAATACTTTCGCCCAGACCGCCTAAATAATTATGTTCTTCTGCAGTTACGATACAGCCTGTTTTTGCTACAGATTTCAAGATTGCTTCCTGATCCAAAGGCTTGATAGTATGGATGTTGATAACTTCAGCAGAAATGCCTTTTGCTTCTAATTCTTCAGCCGCTTGCAATGCCTCCCAAACCAAGTGTCCGGTGGCTACGAGCGTTACGTCAGTGCCTTCAGATAAAAGAAGAGCTTTTCCGATTTCAAATACTTGATCTTCAGGGATGAAATTAGGAACTACAGGACGGCCAAAACGTAAATAAACAGGTCCTTGATGTTCGGCAATAGCTAGAGTAGCAGCTTTTGTTTGATTGTAATCACATGGATTGATGACTGTCATACCTGGCAACATTTTCATCAGTCCGATGTCTTCTAGGATTTGATGAGTTGCCCCGTCTTCACCCAAAGTTAGACCTGCGTGCGAAGCACAAATTTTCACGTTTTTTTCGGAGTACGCCACCGATTGACGGATTTGGTCATACACTCTACCTGTAGAGAAATTAGCAAAAGTCCCTGTAAAGGGAATTTTTCCACCTATGGTCATTCCTGCAGCCATACCAATCATGTTGGCTTCTGCAATTCCAACTTGAAAAAAGCGTTCTGGATGATTTTTTTTGAACTCATCCATTTTCAATGAACCGATTAAATCGGCACAAAGAGCTACTACATTTTCGTTTGTTTTTCCTAATTCGGCCAAGCCTGCACCAAATCCGGAACGCGTGTCTTTATGTCCTAAGACTGTATATTTTTTCATTTTAATCTAATGTTGTTAAATATTCTAATAAGGCTTTTTGATCTTTTCTAGACAAGGAACTTCTCATCTTTTCAATTTCAAAAAAACTTTTACGCATACTGTTAATCGTTTCAAAATAACCTACATATCCTCCATTGTTGTAAAGGTATAAATCACAAATTTGTCCTGCAAGATTATAAACATGTAATTTTAAATCTTTATTTTGAAAATCGGGAACTTTATTTTTTAATTCATTACAATATTCGGGTGCATTGACTTTCAATGACTCACTGTCTAATACATCATAAGCCAAGGAAACTTCGGTTACTGGGTGGTTTCTATATACCGATTCATACGGTGAGTAAAAACTGTAAACAGAAAGATTGTCTTCTGATTCTTTGACTTCAACATTAGTGTTTTGACTGAAAAATTGATTTTCTTCAGGTATATAAGCTTCTATTTCTTTAGTTTTAGTTTTAAAGAAGTTGTTTAAGCTTTCTCTTTGTTGGGGTGAAATCAGTTCAGATGCTTTCAAATCTTTCACTAAGTTTTTAGAAGCTCTTTTATAAAACTTAATCAGTTGTTTTCTGTTGTACTTCGCATTTTCGGAATAAGCTGCGGTTTCGAAAAGCAGATTAGAGGTGATGCTATAAATTGGATAAATGTATTGATACGAGGCTTCATTTTCCATATCCAAACTACCGGAAGTATATAAAGGATCGGAATAAATCGAAAGTTGCGAGGGTTCCCAAGCGTGAGTTAGCGTAGTTTCGTCTTCAAAATCGATTTGAGACATAAATTCCTCCAAAGCTCTAGTATCACTATGGTTATCAATAGCCGTCATCATTTTTTCTGAATCAAAATCCAAATTGATTTGTATTGTTTCCAACGATTTAAAGAGGAGTCGCATTGTTTCGTCACTTTTGTTTTCTGCTGACACTATCAAACCTCGGATGTTGTTTTCTGGAAAAAGATAACTGGCATTGTCAATAGGATTTTTTTCGTCTATACAAAAACATATTTCATAAGAATTTTTATCGTACTGGTCAGTCAAAATAGCGTAATACTCACAGTCTATTTCGTTAAAACGTCCTTTACGATTTGTTTTTGATAATATTTGTTCGCCTTGTATGATAGGAAAAGCAGAATAAATAGAATAAGAGACCGTGTTTGAAACGCTGTTAATTGTAATAGGAATCATCCAACCATTTTTGATATACAAATTAGTTTCTGTAGGATTTCCGGATTGTTCTGAATAAAAAAAAGACAAGAGACTTTCGTTTTTATTGGATCCTATAAGGTGCTCGTATTTTATGTTTAGGTAATCCATTAAATAATTTTCTTCGTCATTTTCCAACTTTATTTCATAGGTTAATTTTTGATTGAAAACAACTGGATTAACCTGTGCAGTTAAATGCAAAGAAAGTGAGCAAAAAAGAATCCAATAAACAAGTTTTTTCATCGCCTATTTTTTAATAATCACCTAAAGTTTCGTTATTCTGGCTTAATGCTAATTTTAACTGTTCGTCGTTTGGAGCTTTTCCGTGCCAAGCGTGGGTATACATCATAAAATCTACACCGTTCCCCATCTCGGTATGAAGTAGGATCATCACTGGTTTTTGTTTTCCTGTTTTTGATTTGGCTTCTAGCAAACCTTTGACAACAGCTTCGATTTCGTTTCCTTGCTCAATTGAAATCACTTCCCAGCCAAAAGCAATGAATTTGGCTTTTAAATCGCCCATATTCAACACATCGTCTGTACTTCCGTCGATTTGTTTTCCGTTTAAATCTACTGTAGCAATGATGTTATCTACCTTGTTGGCAGCTGCGTACATTAAGGCTTCCCAATTTTGTCCTTCTTGTAATTCGCCGTCTCCCAAAAGTGCATAGACCAATTTATTGTCTTTATTGAGCTTTTTAGCTTGAGCTGTTCCCAGTGCCACAGACAATCCCTGTCCTAATGAGCCTGAAGCCATGCGAATACCTGGAAGTTGACTGTGTGTGGTAGGATGCCCTTGTAAACGTGAGTCAATTTTTCTAAAAGTCTTCAATTCACTTATAGGAAAGTATCCACTTCGTGCTAAAACGCTGTAGAAAACAGGCGAGATGTGACCGTTTGATAAGAAGAAAACGTCCTCGTCTTTACCGTCCATTTCAAAGGTTTCTTTTCGCTCCATAATTACCTGATACAACGCCACAAAATACTCTGCGCAACCTAAAGAACCTCCAGGATGACCAGAATTTACAGCATGTACCATACGTAAAATATCTCTTCTGACTTGCGTTACCAAGTCTTCTAACTGTTGTGTGTTGGGTTTCATTGTATGTACATAAATTTTACGGTTACAAAGATAGCTTATTTAACGGGTGTACACAAAAAGTAATTGGCTATTTTACGACGAATATCTAAAAAACAACCTGGTATTTCTATGCTAAGTTGTCAAGGATTGATAGCAGGATGAATTGCGCTGATTGTATTAATCAAACCCAATGAAAATCGCCATTATTTTGTTCTTCTTCTTTTTAATTCCATGTTTAAAAGGTCTAACTCTCTACTTGTTTGTCCAGCAACTGAAGTGTTTTCTTCAGCACGTCGGATGAGGTAAGGCACTACGTCGTAAACAGGACCAAAGGGCAAGTATTTAGATACGTTGTATTTTTGATGTGCCAAATTGAAGGTGATGTTGTCGCTCATGCCATAGAGTTGACCAAACCAAATGCGTTTGTCGTTGTTAGCAATTTTGTTTTCGTGCATTTTTTTCATGAGTAAATAATTGCTTTCTTCATTGTGAGAGCCCGCGTAGAGGGCCATTTTGTTGTCGATGTTTTCTAAAATATAACTCACGGTGTTATTAAAGGTGGCGTCGGTTTGTGCTTTAGTGGCACAAATAGGAGAGGGGTAACCTTTTTCAGCAGCACGTTCTCGTTCGATTTCCAGATAGGCTCCACGGACTACTTTAAAACCAACATGAAAGCCTTCAACCAAACCTATTTCGTGCGTTTTTTTTACAAAATCAAAACGATCCCAACGGTAGGTTTGAGCGGTATTGAAGACAATACATTTTTCTCGATTGTATTTTCTCATCATATCTAAAACCAATTCGTCTGCTGCATCTTGCATCCAGCTGTGTTCAGCATCGATCAAGAGTAAAACATCATTTTCGTAGGCAGTTCGACAAATGGTATCAAATCGTTCGACTACTCTTTGCCATTCTTTTTCCTCTTGGTCAGAAAAAGGCAGCTTTTCACCCTTTTTTTCAAACAAATAGAAACGTCCCATGCCTGTAGGTTTAAAGACAGCAAAAGCAAGAGCCTCTTTTTTCTTGGCTATTTCAATGGTTTTTATTGTCATTCTTAAGGCGTTGTCAAACTGTTCTTCGGTTTCTTTGCCTTCTACTGAATAGTCCAAAATGGAAGAAACGCCTTTTGTGTACATTTTATCGATTACAGGAAGACAATCTTCTTCGGTCACGCCACCACAAAAATGGTCAAAAACTGTAGATTTAATCAAACCCTTGACAGGTAATTTACTGTTGATGGCAAAATGAGTTAAAGAAGTTCCCATTCTTACTAATGCTTGACTGCTAATAAGCTTAAATAAAAAATAAGCACGATTGAGTTCTTTATTACTTTTTAGCGCAAAAGCAATTTCGGTATTATTAAATATTTTCTCCATTATTGTTTCGATAAATAGTACCCACAAATATAGTGAGACTTTGATAAATTAACGTAATTTTGAAGAAAATTTTAAATAGAATTCACAATGGAATTAACGACAACTAATTACCAAGTTGTTTTTGGAACAGCTGCTTATAGGAGTCTAAGTCATTTAATCCAACAAAAAGCTTATTCTAAAGTATTTATAATCACCGATGATGTAGTAAATGAGCATTGTCTGCCTTATTTTTTGCAACAGCTTGTCGTCGATATTCCATTTGAAATTATAGAAGTTGAATCTGGAGAAGCACAGAAAAACATTGATACGTGTACACAATTATGGTCAGTTTTGACGGACTATGAAGCTGACAGAAATGTCCTGTTGATTAATATTGGTGGAGGTATGATTACCGACTTGGGCGGCTTTGTGGCAGCAACATATAAAAGAGGTGTTGATTTTGTAAACATTCCTACCACACTTTTGGCAATGGTTGACGCATCTGTAGGAGGTAAAAATGGAGTGAATCTAAATTCATTAAAAAACATGATTGGAACCTTTACCCATCCAAAATTGGTTGTTGTTGATGTTTCTTATCTGGAAACTCTACCCGGAAATCAAATGCGATCGGGTTTGGCAGAGATGTACAAACATGGATTGATCGCCGATGCTTCTTATTGGGAACAACTAAAGAATTTGGATCAATTAACTACCAACGATTTGGAATTGTTGATTTATCATTCAGTTTCTATTAAAAATGAAATTGTTTTGCAGGATCCCGAAGAAAAAAACGTACGGAAATTGTTAAATTTCGGACATACTCTGGGACACGTAATTGAAAGTTATTGTTTGGAAAACTCACATATTCCAACGCTTTTGCACGGCGAAGCCATTGCTGTGGGAATGATTCTGGAAGCATATATTTCATACAAAAAAGGATTATTAACAAAGAATTTATACACCGAAATAAAAGAAACTTTAAATTTGATGTACAAGCCTATTGTTTTTAATGAAAATGATATTGAAATTTGCAGTTCCTTACTGATTCACGACAAGAAGAATGAAAACGGCAAAACCCGGTTTACGCTGCTTGAAGATATTGGAAAGGGAATAATTGATCAAACCGTTGAAAGTCATTTTATTAAAGAGGCTTTTGACGATTATATGAATCGTTGAATGAGCACTAACAACAAAAATAGAAGTCTTTACAAAAACTGTAAAGACTTTTTTATTTCAAAATATTTCTATCAATTTATTTGGAAGTTAAAAATAAGTTAATTATATTAGCTATGAAAAAAATTAAATTTACAGTATTTGGCTTGATAGGGATAGCCGTACTAACTACAGGGTTGATTTCGTGCGATAACGATGTAGTAAGTTCCAATGAAGAAACAACTGAATCTACTTTGAAAGCTAAATTTGGAGATATGGCTTATCAAGATTTTTATTTAGGTCAAGTTACTGACGATAATGTCCAGATGAGACTTGATCCAGGTCCGCTGTTTAAAGATTGTTTTAATCTGCCAAGTGATTGCTTGCCGGATTTGATTATAATAGTTCCTGGAAAAGTGGAGTTGTATCAAACATTAATCAATCAACCGTCTAACTATGTTGCGATTTTCAATGATAACCAAGATCTGCTATTAGAAGACATACACCCTATACTTGTCAATGGAGTGTTAGACAATTTTTTTAAATTAGACATTGTAGCTGCAGAAAGTAGTGGAGTCCATAAGTTTCAGTTTAGAAGAATAAGTGATAACGAGTTGGTAGGAACTTATCCTATTATTTTAAATTAATTTATTAAATAATAGTAAAAACAGAAAGGGCAATTATTACCCTTTCTGTTTTTTTTAATTATTGATTATGAAAAAGCTACTTTTTATTTGCCTATGCGTTTTGTCCTTATCTTGCCAACAAGACAAAAGAATGAAATCCATAAAAACCATTGTTTTTGAAACAAATAACGACATATATAGGGAAGGTTTTTCGGATACCGAGCACTCTTTTTTATTTTATACAACAAACGGTAACAATATGTTGTATAAATATTATCTTAATTCAGATAAAAGAGATACTATTGATTTAGCAGAAAAAATGAAGATTAAAAGACTTTCAAGATATAACATTTTTTTTAATAAAGAAGATTATATTGTTAATTATGGACATGCAAATGTCTATAATTCAGCGGAAAATGTTGTTTATAAATTAGACAGTTTGTCCAATTATAATGGAATGGAATACACAATAGCATTAAATAATGCGAGTTCCTGGAAAAACAATAAATTATTGTTGACTAATCTTTTTACCTGCGATTTGTATGGAAAAGGGGGCGACCTAACGGAAACATTTATTGCCTGTGAACAACTCAATAAGCAAAAACCGTCTTACAGCATTTTGGATTTTGAAAACAGTGAAGTGGAGTCATCTACAATAACATTTAAAGATATAAAACCCAAAACAAAAGACAATTCGGCAGAAATTTGGTTTAAAGCTACTGCTATCTATGTTAAAGATGTTATTTTATATAACAATCATTTTATTGATGCTGTTTATGAAGTGGACGAAGCCGGTTCGTTTAAAAAAGCGTTTACCGTAAAATCAAAATATACAAATTTTGAAGAAATAGAAATTTTTAAAAGCGAAGATGTGTCAACTGTTTATGATAATGCTATTAATTATGCAACACAGGTCAACGGGATTTTATATGACGAGTACCACAATAAAATCTTAGTAGTTTTGGTTCACGGCACAAAAGACATTGAAAACAACGGCGAAAAAAAATTTACAAACCGCCCTTTTTCAATTTTGGTTTATGATACCGATTATAATTTTGAAAAGGAATATCTTTTTGACCATTCAAAATATGATTATCACGGTGTTTTCGTTTGCAAAGAAGGATTGATTATTAATGCAAACAACAAACTTGGAGATGCTTATGAACCTCAAAAATTGATTTATGAGATATTTAGTTATTAATTTGTTCGTGATTACGCTGTTATTCACAGGTTGCAAAAAAGAGAAATCAACAAATGACCGAATTCTGGAAATCGTCAAAGACAGCTTGAAAGTTGAAAAACCATTTAATAAAATACTAATATTGCAGGAACACGGCTGTGGAACTTGCAACAAAAAATTTGCAGATTATATTGTTGATCAAAAGCAGAATGACAGTACATTAGTTATTCTTTCTTTGCAAAACATAAGCGGTTATATTAATGCAGATGAAATCAAAGATGTGATTATAGACAGGAAACAACTTTTTTACAAAGCCAATGTTTTAAATCATTCGGCAGTTATTTTGATGAAAAAGAATGAAATTGATACCATTTTAAATTTTTCTGATGCAAGGGTTTTTAATCAGAATTTAGAATATTTGTCTGAAAGATAAGGCGGTGTTAAACTATAAATATTAGATAAAAAGGCAGGTTAATTTAAACTGCCTTTTTTTATGCTTAAATGAAATATTAGACCATATAATCAATGAGTTGTATGCGAAAAACGATACATTTGTAAGTAACAATGTTCTTCTTAACAAAGAATTTATACACAGAAACAAAAAAAACTTTAAATTTGATGTATGAGCCTATTGTTTTTAATGAAAATGATATTGAAATTTGCAGTTCCTTGCTGATTCACGACAAGAAGAACGAAAACGGCGAAATCCGCTTTACACTGCTTGAAGATATTGGAAAGGGAATAATTAATCAAACCGTTGAAAGTCATTTTGTTAAAGAGGCTTTTGATGATTATATGAGTTATTAAATCATATTAATAATTAGTACGTTTTATAAGTGAATAGAAATTTAAACATTCCTTTTCAAAGGATTTATTTACCGACAAAGATTAGAGTAAAATCGATTATAAATCGATTGAATAAGTCTTTGTTTTTAAAATCGCGTTTTGTTGCTGTTCGCTCTAACTATATTTATAGCGAGAAGTTGACCATTGCCTATGCAAATATCAGAGTTTGAAAAGTATTCATAGCGCCGCTTTTTTAGTTTAATCATTATTTTATTTTTAAAAAAGAAGTTTTATGAATATTAAATATTTCGACCTGATCAATCAGACTTATTATTTCCCTCAAGAAGAGTTTTCCTTAAGAAAAGACCATTTGCTTTTTCACAACATCGATTTGATGCAATTGGTAGAGCAATATGGTACACCATTGAAATTCACTTATTTGCCACAAATTTCAAATAATATCAACAAGGCTAAAGCTTGGTTTATTAAAGCAATGGAAAAACATAAGTACGAAGCAAAATACTATTATTGCTATTGTACCAAAAGTTCTCATTTTGAATATGTGATGAATGAAGCCTTTAAAAACGATATTCACATCGAAACATCGTCGGCTTTTGACATTAATATTGTAGAACATTTATTGAAAAAAGGAAAAATAAATAAAAATACTTATGTAGTTTGTAACGGATTTAAGCGCGATCAATACATTGAAAATATTGCTCGTTTAATGAACAACGGACATAAGAAAACCATTCCGGTCATCGATAATTATGAAGAATTAGACTTGCTTCAAGAAAAAATTAAAGGCAAGTTTCAAATCGGAATTCGAATTGCTTCAGAAGAAGAGCCTAAGTTTGAGTTTTATACTTCTAGATTGGGGATTGGTTATAAAAACATTTTACCGTTTTATAGAAAAACTATTGCCGAAAATCCAGGGGTGGAATTAAAAATGTTACATTTTTTCATCAATACCGGAATCAGAGACAATGCCTATTATTGGAACGAATTGTTAAAGTGCATGAAAGTTTACACCAACTTGAAGAAGGAATGCCCCACTTTGGATAGTTTAAACATCGGAGGTGGGTTTCCTATAAAAAACTCTTTGGCGTTTGATTACGATTATGATTATATGGTAGATGAAATCATCAATCAGATTAAAATTGCTTGTGAAGAAGCTGAGGTTGATGTGCCTAATATTTTTACAGAATTTGGTTCGTTTACAGTAGGGGAGGCTGGTGGAGCTATTTACCAAGTATTGTATCAAAAACAACAAAACGATCGTGAAAAGTGGAATATGATAGACTCTTCATTCATTACCACGTTGCCGGACACATGGGCAATTAATAAACGGTTTGTAATGTTGGCCATCAATCGGTGGAATGAAGTCTATGAGCGTGTTTTTTTAGGCGGATTAACTTGTGATTCAGATGATTACTATAATTCGGAGCAAAATTTAAATGCAATTTATTTACCTAAATTCAACAAGGAAAAGCCTTTGTATATTGGCTTTTTTAATACTGGAGCTTATCAGGAAACTATTGGTGGTCAAGGAGGCATTCATCACTGTCTGATACCACAACCGAAACACATTTTAATCGACAGAGATGAAAATGGAATTTTGGCAACGGAAGTGTTCTCAGAACAACAAACAGCAGAGGATGTAATGAAAATCTTGGGTTATTCCAAACATAAAAATAAATAACAATAAAATATCAAAGTACAAATAAGATGAAAGGACCAATTTCTCAATTTATTGAGCACAATTACAGACATTTTAACGCAGCTGCATTAGTAGACGCTGCAAAAGGCTACGAACAACACTTGTTGGAAGGCGGAAAAATGCTCATTTCATTAGGTGGAGCCATGTCCACCGCAGAATTAGGCGTTTCTTTGGCGGAAATGATTCGTCAAGATAAAGTACATATTATTTCATGTACAGGAGCAAATTTGGAAGAAGATGTGATGAACCTTGTGGCGCATTCGCATTATAAAAGAATCCCAAATTGGAGGGATTTGACACCAGAACAAGAGCGTGAATTGTTGGACAGTCACTATAATCGAGTGACCGATACTTGTATTCCTGAAGAAGAAGCATTTCGTCGATTACAAAAGCATTTGGAAGATGTTTGGCATGAAGCAGAAGCTAAAGGAGAGCGTTATTTGCCACATGAATATCTTTACAAAGTAGTGAATTCAGGTGTTTTGGAGCAATATTATGAAATCGATCCAAAAGATTCTTGGATTGTGGAGGCAGCAAAGAAAAACCTTCCGATAGTATGTCCAGGTTGGGAAGATTCAACAACAGGAAACATCTTTACTTCCAATGTAATCAAAGGGAATTTGAAAGCTTCTACCGTAAAATCTGGTATTGAATACATGATTTATTTGACAGAGTGGTACCGTGCAAATTCAGGCGGGAAAGGTGTTGGTTTCTTTCAAATCGCTGGTGGAATTTCGGGTGATTTCCCTATTTGTGTTGTACCTATGATGTATCAAGATTTGGAATGGACAGACGTTCCGTTTTGGTCTTATTTCTGTCAAATTTCTGATTCCACTACAAGCTATGGTTCTTATTCAGGTGCGGTACCAAATGAGAAGATTACTTGGGGAAAATTAGACGTCGATACGCCAAAGTTCGTGATCGAATCTGATGCAACCATCGTTGCACCTTTGGTATTCGCTTATGTCTTAGGTCACTAAAAATAATTAAAAAAAAGTTCTAAATAATTTGCAAAATATACAAGAGCAATAGTATTTTTGAACCATCATAATTAGTAAACGCATGAAACGAATAATTGTTGATTACGCAAAATTGACAAACGAAATTTTAACGCTTTTGGTTGAGAAATTTCCCGATGGATACGACGATTCAGATATTGTCAGATTTACCAATGCTAAAGGTGAAATGATTGAAGCTGTGGAGGTTTCTACAGAAGATACAATTTACCTTGTGAAGGTAAGTATGAAACTTCAAGACCGAATCGAAAGTTTTGAAGACGATGAAGAAGAAGACATCATCCCGGTAGATAATATCAGCGTTAAAGACATTGATTTGGAAGACGAAGAAGATGAGGAAGAAGATGAGGACGAGTCCCAAGAGGAAATCGCAGACGATGAAGAAGAAGAATAAAAAATAGAAAGCCCAGGTTTTAAGAGGGCATTGAAAAAGTGGGTTGTTTTTGAATATTAGAGCAAATATTTAAAAAACAAAAATCCTTAAACAGCTGAGTGTTAGTGAAATAAAAAAGTAGAAAATCTAAGTTTTCTACTTTTTTTCTTCTAAAGAGACTTTTTCAGTGCCCTTGATTTAAAACCGGGTTTTTTTGAATAAATTGGTTCGACACTTAACCTACTTCAATATACACTTCTAATACTGTCTTCGTGGTGTGTAGTTGTTACTATTTGCTCATTATTCATAGCATAAAATACGTTTTTTTTGTGTGATGAAATGAATAGTTTTCTTAATATTGCAACTCTATTCTAGCTATAAATATCCTCTTCTAAGTTTTTTTTTAAAAGTTGATATCCTCTGGAATTGTACTAAATTTGCTATTCATAATACTTTGTGCACTTATGTCTAGGATTCCTGCCCAATACAAAAATATTATTCGTTTGGCCTTACCCATTATTTTGGCAAATGCTTCGGCTCCTTTATTGGGCTTAGCAGATACAGCTGCTATTGGTCAAACGGGGTCTGCTGAAGATTTAGGAGGTATAGCTTTAGCGACTTTAGTATTTAGTTTCGTTTATTGGGGATTTGGTTTTTTGCGAATGGGAACAACTGGTTTTGTTGCACAGGCATGGGGAGCAAAAAATAGGGAAGATGTTTTATCCATACTTTATCGCTCTTTATTATTGGCTCTGTTCATAGGTCTTGTCCTAATCATTTTACAAATATTCATTATAAAGTTAGCGACTTTCTGGATGAGTGCAGAAGACTCTGTGATAGATTTGGTGAAGGATTATTTTTATATCCGAATTTGGGGTGCTCCTGCTACCTTAATGACATATGCTATTCTTGGAACTTTCATAGGTTTAGGGAAAACCCGAGAATTGATGTGGGTTCAATTACTTTTAAATGGATTAAATATTTCATTGAACATTCTATTCGTTGTGGTTTTTCACATGGGAGTAAAAGGGATAGCTTGGGGAACTGTGTTATCTGAATATACTGCTTTATTCTTTGCTTGGTTTATCTTAGCTAAAATACTTCCAATTAAAAATATAAAACAGCAGATCAAAGAATTATGGTCAAAGATTATTGAAAAATCCAAAGTCATATCAATGTTTCAAGTGAATCGAGATATAATGATTCGCACTTTTGCCCTCTTGGCTGGATTTGCATGGTTTGCAGATAGAGGTGCACAGTTTAATGCATCTACATTAGCAGCGAATCATGTATTGTTACAATTTGTTTCTTTGTCCGCTTTTTTCTTAGATGGTTTTGCATATGTTGTAGAAATGCAAAGCGGTCAATCAATTGGTGAAAAAAACAAGAAAAACTTTATACAATATATTAAAGACTCAAGTGTTATTGCTGCTATTACTGCTTTTATTTTAGCCGCAACTTTCTATTTTACAAGCACTTGGATTATTCCTTTGTTTAGTCAAGATGCAATCGTTCAGCATATTGCTTTAGAGCACATTCATTTTGCGAGTATATACATATTGTTTTCATTTGCTGCTTTTTTATTGGATGGAATTTTTATTGGAGCCACACAAAGTAGAGACATGCGTAATGCTTCGGTTTTTTCCTTTATAATTTTCTTTGCAAGTTCTTATTTCATGACCATTTATTATGGTAATACTGGTTTATGGATATCATTTATACTTTATGTTATTGTACGAGCTATTGGGTTGGCGTATTACTTTCCCAGTCTTGTCAATAAACATTTTATAAAATAAAAAGGCTTCTCAATGAATTATGTTTTTTTAAAAATAAATCTAGATTGTATTTTCTTCTACTAGAATTTTGAACTGTAATAGAGGAATCAATTTCTGAATTTTTAATTGGTTTTTATCATTTATTGGGAAGTTTATAAAAAAATCAATTTTAGTTACTTATGGTTCTAATAATCAGCGACAAAAATCCAGGAGAAGAATCAAACTCAGGATTTTAATGATTCCATTTTCTTTAGTGTCAAAAACCCTTTGATGCCTTCAAAATGTTCTTTTACTCTTTTATTTCCAAATTCAAAAACTTTTTCAGCCAATCCATCGAGGAAATCACGGTCGTGAGAAACTAAAATAATCGTTCCTTCAAAATCTTTCAAAGCCTCTTTAATAATGTCTTTGGTCTTCATATCTAAATGATTGGTCGGCTCATCTAGAATTAGTAGATTATAAGGTTCCAACAATAATTTAATCATTGCCAAACGTGTTTTTTCACCACCCGAAAGCACTTTTACCTTCTTGTCAATATCATCTCCTGAAAACATAAAAGCTCCCAGAATATTTTTGATTTGTGTACGAACATCTCCTTCTGCAATACGATCGATGGTTTCAAAAATAGTCAAGTTTTCATCTAATAATGAAGCTTGGTTTTGTGCAAAGTAACCAATCTTTACATTGTGGCCGATTTCCAACTTTCCGCCAAAATCAATTTCGCCCATTATCGCTTTGACCATTGTAGATTTTCCTTCGCCATTTTTTCCAACCAATGCTACTTTTTGTCCGCGTTCAATCACCATATCAGCGTTTTCAAACACGATATGATTATCGTAACTTTTTGACAAGCTTTCTACAATTACAGGATATTGTCCAGAGCGTATTGCTGGAGGAAACTTTAAACGTAATGCCGAGGAGTCAATCTCATCAACTTCTACTAACACTAACTTTTCCAACATACGAACCCGCGATTGTACTTGTTCTGTTTTGGAAAAAGTACCTCGAAAACGTTCAATAAATGCTTTGTTTTCCGCGATGAATTTTTGTTGTTCATCGTATGCTTTTTGTTGATGCACTCGTCGATCTTTACGCAATTCCAGATAGTCAGAATATTTGGCTTTGTAATCGTAAATACGTCCCATAGTCACTTCAATGGTACGATTGGTGATATTGTCCACAAACGTTCGGTCGTGAGAGATGACCATCACTGCTTTTGCTGAATGCACCAAGAAGTCTTCCAACCATTGAATGGATTCGATGTCTAAATGATTTGTTGGTTCGTCCAATAAAATCAAATCAGGTTTTTTCAACAAAATTTTTGCCAGCTCGATACGCATTCTCCAACCTCCAGAAAACTCCGAAGTAGGTCGATCCAAATCTTTCTGAGAAAACCCCATCCCTTTTAAAACCTTTTCAACTTCAGCTTCATAATTTACTTCTTCTTCCGAATAAAACCTTTCGCTCAATTCCGAAACGCGTTCAATCAGCTTCATATAATCGTCGCTTTCATAATCGGTTCTCACGGTTAGTTGCTCGTTAAGCTCTTCGATTTCATTTTTCATTTTGAAAATTTCATCAAAAGCTTTAGCAGCCTCTTCGCGTACACTTGTCAGATCCTGAGTAAGTAAATGTTGAGGAAGATAGGCAATTACAGCTTCTTTCGGAGCAGCAATGCTACCTGTCGTAGGCTTATTGATGCCTGCTACAATTTTGAGCAAAGTGGATTTTCCAGCACCGTTTTTACCCATAAGAGCTATCTTGTCGTTTTCGTTAATGGCAAAAGTCACGCCGCTAAACAAAGTAGTTGCGCCAAATTGTACGGCAATATCGTTTACTGTTATCATAATTTTTAATAAAGTTGTGCAAAGATAAATCAACTATTCAAAAACTGATCAACAAAAGACTGTCTTTTAATTTTTAGATCGGCTTAAAATAAAATACCCAATCGTACCACCAATGACCGAAGCAAAAATAATTCCCAATTTAGCTTGATCAGGAAATTCGGGATGTTTATGTGCGTCAAAGGCCAATTCTGTGACAAACAGCGACATCGTAAATCCGATTGAAGCAAGAAATCCAATTCCCAACAGTTTTGTCATTGTCATTCCTTCGGGTCTTGGAATCCATTTTAACTTAATAAGCAACGCAATTAATCCAAAAACGCCAATTACCTTCCCTACAAGTAATCCTAATGCCACACCGATAGTTACTTTGCTGATACCTCCAGCGAATGAAATTGGAATAGCAGCATTACATAAAGCAAAAACAGGCATTACTACAAAGGCAACAAAACTGTGCATTCCGTGTTCTAAACGCTGGGAAGGTGGTAAAGCATCTTTGGTCAACGAACGCATTTCTTCTACCAGGTGAATTTGTTCTCCGCTTAAATTTGTTCGTTTGTCCGTTGGGTCAATATCATAAAAACGTTGACGTAATTCATTCATTTTAAACGAAAAATATTGTTCATTGATACGTGCATTGGCAGGAATAGCAAAAGCAGCCAATACCGCAGCTATGGTAGCGTGGACACCCGACAATAAAAACGCCAGCCAAACACCTCCAATACCGATAATAGCATAAAAAACAGGGTTTTTAAAACCTAATCGATTGCAGATAAGCAATAAAACAAACAAAGCAATTCCAATGGATAAGTAAAGTAAATTAAGTTCTGAAGTATAAAACAGAGCAATGACCATCACTGCTCCTAAATCATCGACAATCGCCAATGCTGTTAAAAATACTTTTAAAGAAAGAGGAGCTTTGTTGCCCAACAAATACAAAACGCCTAACGCGAATGCGATGTCCGTTGCCATCGGAATTCCCCAACCGTGAGACGCTTCAGTTCCACCGTTGAAAAGAAGGTAAATTAAGGCTGGAAAAAGCATTCCGCCAATCGCCGCAATTATAGGTAAGGCTGCCTTTTTTGGAGAAGCTAATTCACCATTACTTAACTCTCGTTTTAATTCTAAACCAACCACAAAAAAGAAAATAGCCATCAATCCATCGTTTATCCAATGATGTAATGACATTTTCAGTTCCAAATCACCAAATGAAATCCCAACCTGATGTTGCCAAACATTATGATAAGTCTCTGCCCAAGGTGAATTTGCAAAAAATATCGCAATTATAGCGGCAACAAACAATACTATGCCACCAGTTGTTGCTTTACTGATAAATTGATTGACAGGATAAACGATGTATTTATCAACTGGACTGAGTTTCCATTTGGGTTCCATATAGTTTTATTTACCTTGCAAAGATAATGGATTAAACAAACACACACAAAATGTAGTGAGTCGAAACTTATTGACGGATTACTTTTTCCCTTTTGCCTTAATCATTTGTTCCAGCATATCCCATAATTCTTTCGGAATTTGTTCCAATAAATTAAACTGACCCGCACCTTGCAACCATTCGCCACCGTCGATCGTGATTACTTCGCCGTTGATATAAGCAGAAAAATCTGAGACCAAATAAGCTGCCAAATTTGCTAATTCTTGGTGTTCACCCATCCGACGCAACGGAACTTGTTTGGAAAGGTCGATTTTGTCTTTTAAATCTCCCGGAAGCAGTCGATCCCAGGCTCCTTTCGTAGGGAAAGGTCCGGGAGCAATAGCATTCATTCGGATTCCGTATTTTGCCCATTCTACAGCCAGGCTTCGGGTCATTGCCAACACACCAGCTTTTGCTGTGGCACTTGGTACGACATAGCCCGAACCTGTCCAGGCATAGGTTGTTACAATATTTAGTACGGTTTTGTTCGTTTCGCCTTGGTCAATCCAGTGTTTTCCTAATGCTAAAGTACAGTTTTTACTTCCTTTCAATACAATATCAATAATAGTATCAAACGCATTTGCAGATAAGCGTTCGGTAGGCGATATGAAATTTCCTGCTGCATTATTGACCAAAATATCTACTTTACTAAAAGCAGTTAGTACTTTGTTTAACATGTTTTCCACTTGGTCGTAATGGCGTACATCGCAGGCAATTGGTAAACACTTTCCGCCGGTTTTTTCTTCTAATTCCTGAGCAGTAGTTTTTAACTTTTCTAAATCGCGGGAAGTAATGACAACCTTTGCACCCAACTCTAAAAAATAGGTGGTCATTGCTTTACCCAAACCACTGCCACCGC
>Ga0209075_1000875_pt1 | contig 29102 bp, 44 predicted proteins | sample Stecom2011_FD_187523 | JGI IMG/M metagenome (GOLD analysis project Ga0209075, IMG submission 187523) | Agricultural soil microbial communities from Utah to study Nitrogen management - Steer compost 2011 (SPAdes) (version 2) | ecosystem: Environmental > Terrestrial > Soil > Agricultural land...
CATCTTCGCTAGACCGTCTCAGCAAAAGCGCAAAAGGCGCTGAAAACGCATCCGGCCAACTCGACCGAGCATCCAAGTCCAGCAGCAGATCAATCTCAGACGTTTCCCGCGAAAGCGACCGTGCATCGCGGTCGATGGCCACGCTGTCCGCTGCTATCCGCCCGGTAGCCGCTGGCCTCGCCGCCGCCTTCAGCGTCCGAGCGCTTACCCAATACGCAGATACATGGTCCGACATGACCAGCCTTGTGCGCGTCAACATCGGCGCGCATGAGGACGCCGCCGAGGTGATGGGGCGGCTGGCTGATATTGCGCGGTCTACATACTCGAGTCTGGAGCTGACCGCGCAGGGCTTCGCGCAGAACGCCTTTACCCTCAACGCACTGGGCAAGTCTACAAAGCAGCAACTCGACTACACTTCCGCACTGAACAATGCCCTGGTTGTCTCTGGTGCCAAAGGGCAGCAGGCGCAGATGGTTCAGGACAGCCTGAACCGCGCCATGGCCGAAGGATCTCTGCGCGGGCAGGAATTGCAGAACGTCCTGAACTACGGCAGCACGGTTGCCACCTTGCTGGCCGAAGAATTGGGTGTCAACGTCAGGCAGCTCCGGGAGGTAGCCAAAGAGGGGCGCATCACTGCCGATGTGATATTCAACGCGCTGGTCAAAAACATGGAGCAGCTGGAGGAAACGGCAGAATCCATGCCCGCGACCATCGGTGATGCGTTCCTTCTGATGCGCAACTCGATCTTGCAGGCAGTCGGTGTATTCGATCAGGCCAACGGGATCAGTGAAGGGTTTGCCGAAAATCTGGTGGCTGTGGCTGACGCTATTCGTGAGATTGATCTCGGGCCGATAGTGAAGTCAATGACGGCGCTGGCCGCTGTAATCGGTGTGCGCATGGTCGCATCCTACATAGCGCTTGCGCAAAGCACCTTGGCCGCTACCGCCGCATCGCTAAAGGCCACTACAACGTTCAACGCTCAGACTCTGGTGCTGACCCGTACAACCGTAGCAGGAAATGCTGCGGCGCTGGCAATGCGGGGGTTGAGCTCGGCCATGGCGCTGCTTGGTGGGCCCGTAGGGGTGGCACTGCTCGCTGCCGGATCACTGGCCTACTTTGGTTCCAAGGCTGTCTCTGCCAGCCGAGACACAGACCTGCTAACTCGATCTGTAGAAGGGCTAACAAGAGCCCAGCGCGGCGTAATGATCAATCAGATCATTGCGGAGATAAGCGATCTTGAAAAAGCCGCAGCAAAAACTGCAAGACAGATAGAGCTTCATGGTAAGGCGATGGAGCAGACGTCTTACAGCAGCGAAAGATTGCGTCGGGCGCATGAGCAACATTCGGTTTCGTTGCAGGCCGATCTTGATACCACCAACCAGAAGCTAGACGAGTACCGCCAGCGCTGGCAGTCGCTGGCCAACATGAACATTCCGGCACCACAGCTGGGCGGCAATTCATCCGAAGTAAACCGAGAATCTGACGCATTCCAAAAGCTAAACGACCAACTCCGCGAACGCCTGCTTCTGGTCGGCCTGAACAGTGAAGCAGACCGCCTCGCCGCCCGCATCCGTGAAGGCTATGTGGATGGCCTTAAAGAGGGCGAAGGCGAGATTCTTGTTGCCCTGCAACGGCAGATAGATGCCGCCGAGCGCGCCGCCGAGGCGAGCAAGTCTGCTGCTGACGAAGCAAAGCGTAGACAGGATGCCCTGAAGTCGTCCTTTGAAAGCACTCTGGAAGGGTATCAGCGTCAGATCGCGCTTGGAGAAGACGCCAGCGAAGTAGAGCAGCTTCTGTACGAAATCCAATATGGCCGCCTGCAAGGACTTCTCCCGGCACAGCAAGAGATGCTGCGCGGCATGGCCGAAGAACTGGACATGCGCAACAAGCTGGCGCAGATCGAAGCCGACCAGCAAGAAATCAACCGCGACCGTGACGCTATCGCCCGCGAGCTGATGAGCGAAGAAGAGCGGATCCAAGAATCCTATGCACGCCGCCGAGCCATCATCGAGAACGCCACGTTCGAGAACGAGCAGGCGCGCACCGAACTGCTGCTGCGGCTGGAGAACGAGCGTAACGAGCAGCTGCTGGAAGTCAACGGGACCTATTGGGACCGCTGGCTGCGGGCTGCTGAGGAAAACCTGTCGAGCTTCGACGAGCTGTCGAAGACGGTCGTTGACAGCTTTACACAGCAGTTCGGAAACGCCTTCGAAGATATGATCCTCAATGCCGAATCCGTGGGCGATGCGGTGCTGGGCATGGCCCAAGGCATGGTCCGCGCTGTGGTCAACGCGATCGGGCAGATGATCGCGCAGGAGTTGGCGTATCAGGCTGTCATCGCTCTGCGCGGCACGGTCGCCACTACAGCAGCAGCGGCCGAGACTGCGGCCATTGCTACGACCACTGCTGCGGCAACTGCTGCCACGGCGACGACTACGACTGCGCAGGTAGCGGCAGCCACCACAACGGCAGCAGCTTGGACGCCTGCCGCCTTCATGGCGTCCATCGGCTCGTTCGGCGCTGCCGCCGCAATCGGTATTGCCGCTGTTCTGGCGCTCGGAGCGCTGGGAGGCTTCCGCAAAGGCGGCTACACCGGCAACGGCGGCGTGGATGATGTGGCAGGCGTGGTGCATGGACGTGAGTTCGTATTCGATGCCGCCGCCACCTCGCGTATCGGGGTCAGCAATCTTGAGGCCATGCGCAAGGGTCAGGCGCTGCCGACCAATGTGATCCCGTTTCCCACCGCAACACCCGCAGCGCAAGGTGGCGCCCCGATCATCAACGTCTATGAGGCGGAAGGGACTACGGCGAGCGTGACCACTAGTAAAGACGACCAGGGCCGCGACGTGATCGAGATCGTGGTCAACAACCTGCTCACCGGCGGCGAAATAGCCGATTCCGTCAACCGCATCACCGGCACTCAGTTTCAGGGGTCATAATGATCAGATTTCCAGACAATCTGCCGCCGCCACTGCTGAGTGGCCACCGCATGCGCAAAGTAGACGGCATGCAGCGCACCAAGATGCGCTCTGGTCGTACATTTGCGCGGCTTGAGTTCAGCGGCACGCCCAACGACTTCACCCTGTCGTGGTACTTCAGCCAGATTGAGGCATTCCAGTTCGAGCAGTGGCACGCTAACGCCATCAAGGGTGGGGCTTTGCAGTTCGTCATGCCGGTTCAGATGAGCGACGGCATGCGCGACCGTGTGTGCCAGTTCCTCGACATGTACGAAGGGCCGAACAAGATCAGTCCCTGCCTGTGGGAAGTGTCCGCCCCCGTTCAGGTTCTCGATCAGGTGGGCGAGGGCATAGACCCGGGCTGGTGGGAATTCCCCGAGTGGATTGCGTGGGCTAATCTGTTTGATGTGACCATGAACAAGCACTGGCCGGAGGCGTAATGGCGACGCTTCAGGAAGTCTATGCAAGCCGAGGCGACATCAAGTTGCTGGAGGCGGTGCAGATAAACTCACCGGCATGGCCGTCGATCTATCTGGTTCGAGATTATCAGGATCGACTTCTGTACGTGCCGGAGGAAGATCAGTTCGTGCTGCACCAAGCGGCATCCATCGGGGTAACCAAGCCGAGCCAAGACAACCGAGGCAACCAGACATTGCAGTTCGTCATCGACAACGTGCTGCAAGAGGTCAGGAAGCATATAAAGGAGGCGTTCGAGGCCGATGCCAAGGTAGAGCTGCAAGTGCGCACATACCTGGAAGCCGACCTAACTGCCCCGGCCAGCCGAACCCTCACGGCGGACGTGAAGACCGTCGAGATAGTCGGAACCGAAGCGCGCTTGGAGGCTGGCTTCTTCTCCATTTATGACACCAACTTCAACCGTATTACCTACAACAGCAAAACGGCACCGGCACTTGTCTATGAATCTTGAGCCTTACATGCGCAGCAGGTACGTCAACGGCGGTCGCGTTCTGCCTTCCGTAGACTGTTGGGGGATGACCCGCCTTGCCTTCCACGAGATCCACGGCGTAGAGCTGCCCCTTCTCAACGGCCTGAATGCCGAAAACCTGATGGGCAAGTCCCGAAACTACGTACAGCTTGCGAAGATCATGCGCGAGTGCCCGCCGCAGCATGGTGCCATTGCGGCTGTCGTGACCGGCAACGCCTGCGAGCATGTGGGGATCTGTATTACAATCAGCGGGAACCTGTTTGTCATGGAGACAACAGAAGAAACCGGGCCGCGCATCATACCGCTGTCGGCATTTGTTGAGGAGCGTGGGAATGTCCGCTGTTACACATCCGCTTGATTGGTATCCCGTCGCGTTTGCTGCTGAGCCGTTCCAGACGCTCCAGATTCCGGATGGCGCTATATTGGGCGAGTGGCTGGAAGAGAATATTCCCGGCTTCGATGGCGAGCGAGACGACATAGTTTACAGCCAGCCGCTTAGCGCACCGGTGCATAGCAGAGTGGTGGCAGAGTTTGCACCCAAAGGCGGGGCGATCCAATCGATACTGAAGCCAGTCTTCAAGCTGCTTGGATTGACGGTAAAAACCCCAAAGGCACCATCACAGCAGCGTAACGACGATATCGAGCTTGCCGCTTTCGAGGCCAACACCGTGCGCTACGGACAGGTCGTGCGCGAGTCTTTCGGGATGACAAAGATATTCCCGGACTACCTCGTCCCGCGGAGGCGCTACTTCCGTAACAAGCGGGACCATTGGGCAGAGATGCTGCTGTGCGTAGGCGTGGGTTCCTATGATATTCCGCTAAGCACAGTGACGTTCGGTCGATCCTCGGTCATCGGCTTGGGAGGGTACGCCCGCGTCTACCAGCCGGGTGAGTCGCTGGCCGGCGAGTCCGCCGCTGAATGGTGGTACACAGCACCCGAGGTGGGGGCCACGACCACCAGCGGCGGTCTTCCGCTCGAAACCGTGTTCCCCGCTACTCGTTACGCTCCGGACGGTCTTTACCAGTTCAGCGGCAAGACCATTACGCCCATGGGTGGCCAATCCCTGCCTTCCGATTGGGCAATCGGTATGTACTTGGATCTTCGCTACTATCATGGCTATCAGGTATCAGGCAACACTCTTTCGGGTGACTTCTCCGGTCTACAGGTGGAGGCTGGCGACCGCGTAGAGGTTGAGGGTGATTACGACGGAACGTTTACAGTCCAGAGCTTCACGCCGGCAACAGGTGGAACGCCGGGAACTGCATCGCTTTGGACAGCTTCATCAGCGCCGTCCTTGAACTATTCGGCCACGCCTGCGCAGTTCAGCGTCAACATCGGACTGATCAGCGGCGTGCTGTCTATCAGCGGTGACTACCCGAACCAGTCCGCGCTGGTGTCTGCTCTGAACGCAGCCGTGGCCGAAACATCGCTGAATGGGCTGATCCAGTTTGAAGACGGACTGGCTATTCGAGAGCTTCCGCCTTACGCAGGCTGGCGCATCACCGTGACAGACCTGTCGGAAGCGTCGCGCATGTTCGGTGACATTGGAATGAGCAACACGCTTACAGTGGTGGGCGAGGCTGCATCATCTGGTTCTGGCGCTACTCTAACGCTTAGTGGGTTCGCTGCAGATACCAACACGGCCCGCCTGTCGATCAACAAGCAGGGCGAGCGATTCATCATCACCAGCGCCTCTCCGAGCATTGTAGGCGTGGACCGCGTGGATGACTTGGGCGATAGCGACTGGGCAGGATGGGGGGCCGGCTTCCAGACCGTTGATGCGGACATATCGCTGGGGGCGGACAGCTCCCAAGGTGGGTGGGCGGGACCGTATCGCGCAACACCTGCAGACGAGCTATGCTCGGCTCTGGAGTTTGATGTGATGTTCCCGCAGGGGCTGAGCTATACCAGCAGTGGTGGGAGTACGAAACCATCCGAAGTAACGATTGAATTCGCGTATAGAGGCGGACCCGGTGATCCTTGGGAGACCGTGCGGCGTACCTATGTACAAGGCGAGAAGAAAATGATCGCGTTCACAGAGCGCGTGAACTTCGCTAGCCCTCGTAGGATCACTGAAACCCGTATGCGCCGGATCACGCCCGAGTCGACCCACTATAAGACAATGAACATCTGCGAATGGTTTGGCCTGCGCGCCAAGATCCACGGCGCCCCGACTTCGTATCCGTACTTCACAACCGTGGCTATCAAGGTTAAAGGCTCGAGCTCGGTAGGTATCGAGGCAGACGAGATGCTTGGGGTGATCGCTACGCGCATCTTGAATGGCGTGCCAGAGCGGAGGATTAGCAAGGCGGTTGAATACATTGCCCGTCGTGCTCCTGTAAATACAACTGCGCTCAACATACTGGAGTATGTTCACTGGTCACCCCGTAACGATTACTTCGATTTCTCGTTCGAGACCCCGGCCACGATCAAACAAGCGGTGCAAAAGGCGCTGGCCGTAGGGTTCTCTGACTTCTCGCTTGACGATGGCGTACTCACCCCCGTCCGTGACGGCCCCATACCGCCCGAAATGATGTACGCCTACTGGCAGACATTCTCTGCACAGAACACCATCAACGACATAACCACCACGATCGAGATGATCAGCGATGATGAAACAGATGGGATCGACGTTGAATATCTGGACCAGCGAACATGGCGTATCGAGACTGTGCGCTGCATGGAGCCGGGTAGCCTGGGGCTGAAGATCGAGAAGGTCAAAGCAGACGGCATCATAGACCGAGACCGGGCCTACCGCTTCGGTATGCGCGAGCTGATGACCCGCAAGACCGAGCGCGAGCGAATCCGTGCGCAGACGGAACTATCTGGCCTTAACTGCGGATATGGTCGTTATGTGAACTTCGTCAACGAGGTCCCTGGCTGGTCGCAGTCGAGCATCGTCAAATCCTTCGCTGGCGGCATCCTTGAATCCATGGACATCCTCGACTGGCAGGAAGGACAGGAGCATGTGGTAGCGCTGCGGCGCGATGACGGCACCCTGACGGCCATATTCGATGCTGAATATGTCGGACCCCAGAAGATGCTGATTACGTCGCCGCTCGGCTTCGATCCGACTCCATACCACACCAACCTTTACTTCGGTATACGCGAGCGCCTGTCCACGCCGGGCATCGTCCGTGAGGTTCGCCCGTCCGGTGAGAATAGGGTAAATTTGGTGGCAATCGCATATAATCCCGAGAAGTACATTTACGACGACGCTGAGGCGGATAACTGATGAGCAGATTCAATACCGGCAATCCTTTGGGCAGCAATGATCCTCGGGATCTGGACGATAACGCTAAGAACATGGATCTGGCGGTGAACGCCGAAGCTGACACCTTTCAGGATCGGCTGGGCAAAAGTCGGTTGACCTGGGCGGGGATTGTTAAAGCTGGAACTGGCGATGCCGGGGTTATCGTCCCGATGGTGCAGCAGGCTGTTCAGGACGTGATTGACGGCGTGGATGGACAGGTTGCTGTGGCCGAAAATGCTGCGGATCGGGCTGAGGCTGCTTACGACGCTATATATAACAGTGGAGCGTTACAGTCTGCTGGTATTTACGAGACGATTGCAGACGGTTTGGCAGGTGTTGACGATGATGAGTATTTTTGGGTTTACCCGAACAGCCTTAACAGCATTGAGAACCTAACATTATTTAAGAGGGTGGATGCGATGACAGAAGAACTGCTTTTTGTGCAATATAACCTGAACGAATACATGATTGAAGAAGGCGCAAACTGGGGGGCAGTGTAATGGCTGAGAAATTATTGAAAGTGGGCGGTATGGATACAGGCCGCACCGCAAGACCTTTATCGACAGACCTGAGCGGCAGGCTAAACGTAAATACACCAGCAAAACTGGGGTATTTGGGGTACGTTGTGGAACCCTACCCAAGCGGATTCAGAGGTGTCGTCGCTTCTTTTGGCTTGCCTGTGTATCAGTCTTCGCAAATAAACACAGGGAGTAACTACTCGTATTTCGTGGAGGGAAATGGGCTTCTGTACGCCATTGGCCTCAACAAAGTTCTTGAGATAAACAGGTACGGAACTGTTCTTCGGGAGTTCTCGTACAGTGGCGACAAGGGTAATGGTGTTTACCTCCCGTTAGGTGCTGTTGTAAAAGGTGAGTTTTTATACCTGCTGGCGGACAAGGGCGGCGACCTGAACATGGTTAAGCTGTCAACCAAGTCAGGAACAAAGTCCTCCGAAGAAGTGATCAAAGAGAACTCACTGGTTCGCGGAGGCAATGACCCGACAACGGCTGACGCAATGCTCAAAAAAAACAGGGCCCTAAAATACGGCAGCGAAACTGTTGTAGTGGGGGAAGGTGCCCTGTATTTTCTGGATGACAATCTAGGACTGAGCAGAGAAATCCTTCTTGCTAGCAGTATTGTTGACCTGCGTGGGTCTTTTATTCACGGAGACAAGCTGTATGCGTCATCCAGAGGTGTTGGAACATGGGTGATTGACTTAATTAGCGGGGCACAAAGTATGGCGACAGGTAGCTCGCTGAATTTTTACGATGTGGTCCATGCAAGCGAGGGGAAGTACCTTCTCTCATCGAGAGGGTTTTTTCTGGAGCTGGACACAGACACCGATGAAATAACCCCTCACGAAATTGCTGGCGCAGAGAGACTGAGAAACAATTCCTTTGTGTTCGCTGTTAAGGTGGGGGGCGGGTTTATAGCAAAAACCGCTAACAGATGGGCTAGTTCAGCGCCATGGGACGTGATGCCAAGCGATGGGGTGCTGGTGCGTATTACGGAGGACTTTAAGATAACATACACTATCGATAGCACCGAGAACTCAATTATTCGAGATGCGGGTGGGGCTTTGTGCCTAATTCAGATCAACGAGGTCATCGCCTCCGGCACAGACTTAGACCTTCGCGGATACTTGGTGGTGTAACATGGCTAAAACAGTTTACAGACAGAGGGGTGCGTATGTGGAGCAGGTCCCATCCGCCAGCGCTCCATCTCCGTGGTATGGGGAATATATTGTGGCGGCACACCGGGGGATTGTACTAGGCGGTGTGCCTGAAAACAGCATCGACTCCCTGCGCTTGGCGTGGCGGTACGGCTATAAAATCGTAGAAGTAGACCCCAAGTTTACCGCCGATGGTGTGCTGGTTGCGCTGCACGACGGTACGCTGAACAGAACGATGGAGAACGTCGACGGAACGGAAATAGAAGGTAGCGTGCGTGTTTCCGAGAAGACACTGTCCGAGCTTAGGTCCCAGTACAGGCTAAAATCCAGCGACCCTAAGTTTAGGAGACCTATTCCTACGCTTGAGGAGTTTTTCCTGGAGTGCAGACGCCTAGATATCATCCCCATGATCGACAATAAGTTAGGTAGCATTGAGCCTCACTTGTTAGCCCAGAGGGTGCTAGGCAGTGCGTATATAGCATTCTGCAACAGCTTTGATGTCCTGATGCAAACCAGAGAGTTTTTTAATGGTCTCTGCTTGCTCAACTCCGCAGCAAGTCATTCGCAGGTTGTGCCTATGCTCAAAGAAATTGGGGGATGGGCAGGTGTGTCTTCCTTGAACGCGGGTGCGGTCTCTCAGGAGGCTCAGGACGCACTACACGAGAACGGTTTTGTGCTGCAAGCGTCCATCATGGGCAGAGCGGACAGCGTTAGAAAGCACTATCAAGGGGTGGACTTTCAGTTGTCGGACTGGCTCATCAATCTGTCGGGGCGTCAGATGGGGGTTAGCAGGAAACGCCTTCCAGATATGACCACAACTGGCAGCACAGTCGCCCTCGGCGTGCAGCTAGATGCAGGAGAGGAGCTGCTGTATGAGCACGACACGGCACTAGAGTATCATGCTATTGATGTGTTTCTGGAGGTAGAGGGGTCGGTAAAGATTTTGCTAAATGGCCAAAACTACGGGGAGCACATAGATATTGAGGGCACTCTGAGGGCATCAAACATAGGTCACTCTTCAGCTCCGAAAATAGAAATCAGAGGCGGGGTAGGCGGGGCGCTAGTTAGGAGTGTGGAAATCAGTGTAGCGGATGTGTAAAAAATCTGGGCCTAGCTCGAATCACAGGCAGACTCTGGAACGAGAGCATCCGCTTGTCGCACAGGTGGCAACGGCGCTGGAGCTGACAGAGCAGCAGCTGGATGAGCTGTTCCTCGACGCCTCTGTGCGATAGCCTCCATCCCGCGTGGAGCGCATCCCGCATCAATGGGCATTCCCGCAATGTGAGGCGCTTTCGACTGGCGCTGCATCACGCTACAATCACCCAAACTGGAAGAAGTAAGGCCATGACGTGACAACACAATCAGATCAGTGCATAGGGATGGGGATAACGGCAGCTTGCGGGTTCATCTTGAACCCGTGGGCCTGCATAGGGTCATTGGCGGGATGCTGCTTTTTCTTGGCGATGCCTAGCACCACGCAGACCCTTACCCAGAGGATGCTGTTATCCTTCTTCTCTTGGGTCATGGGGTACGCTGCGGGGGCGTACTTCTACCCCGGCCCGCCGTGGAGCCAGGAGGCCATGCTCGTATCCGCCGCTGCTGCTGCCCTGTCATCCGTCGCCTTCACTGGTATCTACGCTTCCATGCACTCCAACTCAGACCTTCCCCGCTGGCTGTTGTCTATAGTGGAGATAGTGAAGAACTGGAGAGGCAGATGACCGACGAATTGCTGCTGTATATACGGCTGGCGCTCCATCTAGTGACGTTCGCGTATCTTGTCTCCTATCGCACCGCACAGACCAGCCGCCCATTCGTCAGCCTGGTTGCCGCGATGGCAGCGGGCGTATCACTGGCAGCAGCCGCGCATATCGTGCTGATCAAGCCGCAAGGCGGGCAGATGATGGCCACGCTGCTGGCGCTGGCGGGCGCGGTGGCTGTGGCTCGGTGCGGTGGGAATCTGGCGAGGGTTTTTAAGGGGAGGATGGTATGAATGACGCGCTGAAGGCTATCGACTGCGCGCTGTGTGCTCTGCCGGAGAAGATGAGCCGCCCGGAGGCACGGGTTATGCTCATCGCCATCGGGTTGCAGGAGTCGCGCCTGATCCACCGCAGGCAGCTTGTTGGTGATCCTCCGCGCCCTACCGGCCCGGCTACGGGGTTGTGGCAGTTCGAGCGCGGTGGTGGCGTTACCGGCGTCCTGAACCACAGGGCCAGCCGGGATTATGCCCATGCGCTCTGCCGCATCCGGGACGTGGACGCCACGCCCGCCACGGTGTGGGCGGCATTGCAGCATGACGACGTTCTGGCCGCTGGATTCGCCCGGCTGCTGCTGTGGACTGATCCGCACGCTCTGCCCGAGATAGGCGACGCTGACGGAGCATGGGACCTTTACATCCGCACATGGCGTCCCGGCAAACCCCATCGCAGCACATGGGACGCGCTTTACGACCAAGCGGTAGGGTTGGTCCGTGGTGCCCGTTAGCACCCGCGCATGGATAGCAGGCGGACTGCTGGTCGCTGGCTTCCTCGTCGGCTGGCAGGCACAAAGCTGGCGCATGTCGGGGCAGCTGGAGTCAGAGCGAGCCCGCCATGCCGCCTACGTGGCTCGCCAGCAGGAAGCAAGCGCCGACGTGATCAGCCGCACCCTGCTGCGGGAGCGGGATCTGCATAATCAACTGGAGGAGTACGAACAGAATGCGCAGGCTGAAAGGCAGGAGTGGACTCGCAAGCTTGCTGATAGCAACGCTGTTGCTCGCCGGATGCGCGAAAGACTCGACGATATATCAGGACGCATCGGTGCAGATACCGGCACTGCCTCAGAGTGCGCGGCAGCCAGAGCCACCGCCGGAGTGCTTGCCGAGCTGCTTGGAGAATCTGACCAGCTGGCGGGTGCGTTCGCTGAAAGTGCTGACCGAAATCGAGTAGCGGGGGAGGCGTGCGTGCGTGCTTATGATGCCGCCAGGCACTCAAGTGCGAACTGAACCGGGTAGGGCGCAGAACGCCAGCTGGTGCTCGTTTCGTCGCTCAGGTAGTACCGCATCGAGCGGTCGGTGATGCCGAGCAGGCGGGCCGCTTCTCGCTGGCTGATGCCGGCTTGCTCCAGAAGCCCGCGCAGGTAGCGCGGGTCTGGGTTGTGGAGGGATGAGTCAGGCTTCATGGGTCTGGTCGAGGGTGGCCAGGCCTGCATCAATGTATTCATGTAATGCTTCCATGTACGCCTCGGGAAACTCCCCATTGACAGGTTCGACTTGTTCGCCAGCTTTGATCATCTTTGCGTAGTCCTGTTTGCTCATGGTGTTGCTCCTTGGTTGCGCCTCGCCGTTGTGGCTGGCATGCGCTTAATATAGTGGGAACAACGTTCCTACGCAAGCACTGAAAAGGAATGATGCACGAAAGCCTACGGACGGTAGTGCAGGGGAATTGATTTGCCAGGTCGGGCGGAGAATGGCGCGTTACCTCTCCGCGATCTCCTGACAATAAACGCACCTGACCGCCCACGGCGCAGCAAACCGCCGCGCCTCGGGGATCTGGTCGCCGCAATCTTCACATTCGGTGGCGCCAGGCTGCGCCAGTTGTGCGCGTACAGCCCGGGTTCCTGCTGCGCGCTCGGCTTCTTCTAGTTCGCTGGCGCGGTCTAGTAGGTCGGCGGGGGCTTGGATCATGATTTGTCCTCCTGTGGCTTTATATGGCGTGTGGCTCCGGTTGCTTCACGTTGACATACTCCTTACTGACCTCGATGGCAGCGCTAAACAGCGCGTCCGCATCCTTCTCGCTGTATTCAATGGGATACGGAAAGGCGATCCAGCCGGAACTGTACAGGTGTTGCGGGTTCTGCGCATTCACCAGCGCTGTGTGATGCTCACGAATCATATCAGTCAGGTGCTCGGCTCGGTAGATGCCGCCAGTCTCAACCTCGACGGCCTTGGTGTACTGCTCGCCATCCGGCTTCCGGCAGAACGCGGCCATGTAGATGGTCCAGCGGTGCGGCACGTCGCACAGCGCCTTAGCGATGCGCGGGTTGGCTGGGATCAGCTTGCGATTGCCGTGGTGGAAAGTGGTCTGGAACGAATGTGGCTCGTTCAGGTTCACGATGCAGACCTTGTGCAGCCGCAGGACTGAGCGGGCGGCGTTCGCCAGGCGGGCTCTGGTTTGGGGTTTCATGGGTTGCGTTCCTCCATGGCGGCGTCGATGGCGTCTCGTGGGGTCTTGAATACAGGGTAGCTGTAGTTGGTGAACGGGCTGACGCATCCCCACCGGCCTTTGTGGCTGCGTAGCCAACCGGGGTGCTGCGCAATGAAGTCCAGCCGCTCCGCATCCTTGCGCAGCCTCTCACACTCGGCTTTCAGTGCGTCCACCTGCTCGAGCGCTCGCATCAACTCCCCGAAGTGCACGTCGCGGTCTTGGCGCACACAGAAAATTTCTTCCTCATGGGCGGCCTTCAGGGCTTCGTAGTCGCTGAGGCGCACCAGCGGCACATCGTTAAACTCAGCAGGCGTGTCTGTCAGGATGCATGGCGCGTTATTGTGGCGTGACTCCAGCTTGTGCAGCGCGGTGCTGGGTGCCCATGCTGCGATAGGTGGATTATTGGTTGTCATGTCCGGTCCCCACTACCCATAATTGCTCTATACGGCACTGCTCGCAGCGCTTGCGCACAGTGCGAATCTCCCTGTAAATCTCGGCACCGACCCCAAACTGCAACGCAGCCCGGATCGCTCGTTGTCCGTTTCTATACCATTTGCACTCGCCACCCGGCTGAAAGCTGGGCGGGTAGACGAGGTATGCGACCATGGTTCGCGGTCGGGTTCGGCGGGGATCGCGCCGATTCGCCTCCGGCTTATTGGTTGTCATGTCTTGTCTCCTTGTTTGCGGTGGGCCGCGAGTGCGGCGTCAATGCGCTGTATCACGACGTGCTGCGCTATATCGGCGTCCGTTGTGAAGTAGTCCGGCGCGTTTGCGCGAAGGGCGGAAGCTATCGTTTCGCGAGCCATTGTTAGCGCCTCCACCTGGCCTGCTACGTCCGACGCTGGCTGTTGGCTACTGATCAGCCCTTTGCGGTTGGCAGCCAGAGCTGCGTCCGCCTCTTCTACGGTCTGGTAATCATAGAGCCACGATCCATCGTTCTGATCCTGCTGATTGTGTCTCTCGATCATCCACATCAGCTCATCCCTGCAAGCCTCCAGCGCCTCCACCAGTGCCTTCACGTCCACCATCGGCGGCTCCCCATTGATCCCCGGGAACATGGCGTCGATCTTCCGCGCTTCGTCGAAGTCTCGGGCAATCACCAGCTCGCGGCCATCGGCCAGCATGATGTTTCCCGGCCTGTGGCCGTGCCCGCTGCAGGACGCCACAGTGCGGATGCCTGCCTTGTTCAGCGCTGAAACAAGGTCGGCAATTTCAGGGTCGCACCATACGGTCGGCGTGCCGTCTGGGCCTTGCTCCAGAACGACCATTGATGATTCGCGGGATTGGCTGCACGCCACGTCCGGCGCGGGCTGCTGCTCAGCTGCGGCCCTAGAAGGCTGCTTTTCCGGGGCCGCCCACGTTTCTACACATTCGGGGCAGATATTGCTGTGACCGACGATGCCGACATCTCGACAGGTGCTGCACTTCGGCTGCTGTTCTGCGGGCTGCGGGGCGGTGTAGAGCGCCGCCGTTCTCATCTGAGTGAACACGCTGGACGCCGTATGCTTGCCTTCGCATATTTCGCGCTCTATCTCGTCAAAGCGTTCGCGCAGGCGAGCATGATCCGGCGCGGGCTGCTGCTCAACCACCCGCTTGCCGGCCTCCCAGAACACAGCACACAGCGCAGCTGCGGCTGTACCCCATATCTCGTGCTCTCGGCACAGCGCCGAGAACGCGGGATCATCGTAGGGGGCACCCTCGCGAATGTCCTCGGGGCAAGGCCGGTGCTCTGTGGGCTGCGGGGCGGTGTAGAGCAGTGTCCCTTCCGGCAGATTCTTAGCGTTGTCATACAAAACAACCTCACACTCTTCGCTGTTACGAGCTATGCCGTGGTAGTGAACGTGTCGAATAAACCCCACCGGCTCCCTCTGATCCTCAAGATTCGAGGTGGCTAGTGAATCTAGCAATTTGCGAACAACCCAGTCGGCAACTTCATCTTCACGGACGACCCCGCCGCTCCCGCACGGCGCATAAATCTCCCATCGCTCTCCTTCCCTTGCACCGGATCGACCCGTCAGATGCATCACTCGAAAGCCGTTCAACATTAAACCCCCCTGCACAGCAGGCGCGGCGGCGAGCATGGCCTTCCACACCGTACGCGCATCCTCATCGCGTGCGCCCATCTCTATGCCACCATTCGCCATCATCTCCGGCGTAGGCTCCAACGGCACCACCTTGTAATCACTCATATTCATTTCTCCTCAACAACGATCTTCTTATTACACCCAGGCTGCGCAGCGAATGCGGTTATGCCTCGGGCGGGGTTCGATTCGTTAAGCCACTTCTGCCACTCGGTGTACCGCTGGCAGGTGTGGCGCTCTTTGCAGTACAGGTCTGTGCTACCGATGATGGTGCCGGTGCAGAGTGGTTCTGTGTGGGGGAGGATCATGTCTTCACCCTCCCGATCTCGGCAGCGGCTCTTACGATGGCGCGGCGGGTGGCAGCATCTCGGCCCCCTATGCCGTCATACCGCTCGGAGCATATTGGCGCTCCATTCTCCCAAGGGGCATAACCGACCATCGCAGTTCCGTGTGCGGTAGGCGCCTCGCAAAGGGTATGGCATATGCTCAACTTGAGTGCATTAGCCAACCGCAGCGCATCGCCGTCATCTTCGAGGGGCAACCACACGCGTCGTTGACCTGCCATTGTCGGCGGATTGTCAATGAAGTGAGGCTCAGCATGAACGAAGCATTCCCAGCGGTCATGCCATCGCACCTTATAACCCGCCGCCTTAGCCGCCAGCTTCAGCAGTTCGCGATCAGTCATGGCTTCACCCTCACGCCTGCGGATTCGATGGCGGAAATTACGGCCTCAACCTCTGCCACCATTACAGGATGCGCGAAGTCGCCAGGCTCCGAGCCTTGCGGCAGCTTCACCACCAGCGCGGCGCGGGATGCCTGCCAGGCTGCCCAAGCCCTGTCGGTCTCTTCACTTGCGTATGCCACCACTACGTCATCCCTGATCAGGTCGTAGCCCTGGTGTACTGCCCACGCCTCAAACTCCTCCCTCATTTTCTCATCCATACCTACCTCCCTACCGGCGCCGACCGGTCATATCGTTGATAGTGGAGCGGGTGATCTCCAGATTGAACGCCCGCTTAATCTCTGTTGCCGTGAACCCGGACTGCCGCAGTGTGATGATCATGGCCCGTTGCAGGTTGCTGACCTTGGCTTTGTGGTGCGCCTCTCCGTAGAGCCGGCCATCCAGACCCAAGGCGCGGCGGCGGCGGGCAACTGACTGCACACTGCGGCCGGGCAGCAGGCTGGCTATCTCTCGGGCGGAAACCACGCCGGCCAGATCCCGGATCACCTTGTCCTCGCTATCAGTCCAGCGGCTCACGGCTGACCTCCCTCATGCGTCAACGCCTTCAGCGACTGAATTCGGTCGATCAGCTGCTGCTCCTTAACGTGCGCTTCTGCCCGGTGCTTCTCAAGCGCCTGTTCTGCTGCTGCCAGTTGGGCAGCGCGAGGGTCGATAAGGTCGGATTCGTTGTACTCGACGTGAGCATGCACGATGCCGAGATTGGTGTAATCGTCTGGGAACGTACTCGCCAGATCGTGAGTGCTGTAGAATCGTCCGCCGAAGCGGGCGCCTCCCAAGATGTACAGCTTGACGGTATCTCTGATAGTTGCCATGATGACCTCGGTTTCTCCTTGTTGACTTTTAGCCCCTCGTTTGAGGGGCTTTCTTTATTGCTTACTGAGCAGCCACCCAGCCTTCAACCGCGTCGCAGCGGCCAGTCAGGCCAGTAGTGACGATGGCGCGCATATCTCGGCTGATCAGGTGGAATTGGACCGGATGGCCGTAATTGATGACAACGCGGAACGCATCGCTGCCGTCCAGACCGAGCTCGGCAGCATTCGCGAACTGCTCAGGCATGCTGCCGTCGATGCTGACAGTGCCAGCGCCGTGCTTTTCGATCAGGCTGGTCAGTTCTGCTGCGGTGATGATGTCGTTGGTTTTCATGGTTTCATCCTCGTTCATTGTCCGGCGTTTCCCGCCCTGTTGGATATAGTATTGCAAAGCCTTATCTGCCTTGCAAGTATTTTTTTATAAATAATGCATGAAAAAGCCCGTTGGTGCCGGGCTTGGTTGTTACACCTCCATCGGCTTCCCGCCAATGTAGTGCTCTGCCGTAGGTCCGTTCTGCCCGATCTGATCCATGCGCCGCTCGCCCTCTTCCCATGCATTCGGCGTGGCCGGGTGTGCGGTGTAGAGTTCGCGGATGACGGGGCGGCGGCGGTCTCGTGCAGCGGACTCGCCTGCCAGGGAGAAGTACGCCGCGCCGTCCTCATAGGAATCCATGCGCAAGCCGCCCTGCTGGCTACGGACAGCCTTCAGCAGCGCCATGAACAGCCATCCCTGCTCCTCGGTCAGCCTGTGGCCGGTTACAGCCTTGAACGCCTCTACGGTCGCGCCCATGCTGCGCTCGCCCTCCGGTTTATCGTATGTGGCGGCTCGGTCTTGCATGTGGCCTGCGGCGGCTTTGAGTATGTCGTGTGCGGTGGTCATGCTATGCTCTCCCCAACAAACCGCCCCAACTCCGGCGCACTATACCCCGGCCCCTTTTTGATCTTGCCGTTCTCGTCGAATACCGGCTTGCCGTCCACGAACTTGCTCCAGTTGGATCGGTTGACCTCGGCAAGCGCGCCCTGAATGTCCATGCCTTCCATGTGTGCGCAACCGACTGCGGTGACGATCTGGTCGCAGAGGGCGTCGAGGTATTCTGTAGCGCTGGCCGTTGCGACACTGTAGATGCCGCACTTGAGGCCGTCAGCCAGGAAGGTCAGGGCGTCGATAGCGGAATCTCGGTCTTTCCTGAAGTATGGGCATCCGGTCATCGCTTGCAGCATCTCTGCGACCTCTTCCAGATGGCATCCGGCCTGGATGGCCGTGTTCTGGCCTGTCGGCTCCGGCACTGCGGCCTCGAACCACTGTTTTGTGTTTTGGATGGTCATTTATTGCTACTCCTGTCCTGTCGGTTAGATCCAATCAACGGCCTCTGCCCCTCATCCAGCAGCCACTCAAACATCCTGCCGCAACCGACACACTGGCGGCGATTCATGCTGCGCAGGGCCACCAGCGGGCTGCCGCAGCGTGGGCAGGGTTTGCCGCGTGGTTCATCCATGACACTGCTCGATCATCATGTCGATCGCCTCGCGCAGCTTGGGCCACTCGTCAGGGTTAACCCGCAGATCGCCACTGCGAGGCTCGGAATCCATAGCGCGGATAACGACGAACTCGCCAGCGCCTTCATCATCGATCCTGATCGAGTAGGCGCTCTCATCGAAAAGCGGCTCCCCTTCCGGAACTACGTGTATTCCTGTTGTTCTGATTTTCATTTCCCCAGCCTCCGCATCCGCGCCTCAATCCGCGCTTTCTGCCGAGCCAGGCGCTTCATGGCCATGGCCTGCCGGATCTCGCTGGAAGTCGGCGGAATGTTCGCACTGGCCAGGATCTTGGCCTGCTCGACGGTTGAGCGGCTACGATCCAAGGTCTGCTCCAGCGCCTGCCGAGTAATGCCAGCCGCTTCGGCTGCTTCCAGTACGCCCATGCCATCCATCAGCACCATGCGCAGCGCCTGCGTGGATGCGGACGCTTGGCGGATAGGCGAGTCCAAGCTCCGCAGTTTGCACAGCGCCTGCCAGTGCTCTTCTTTCCACTTCATACGCTTGCACCTCCCATAACGCGGCGCATGGTCTTGATATTGTCCCGCAGCACTCCGATAGACCATTCTGCCCGCTTCGTGTCCAGCAGCGCCAGGGACTGGATTGATTCGCGGGCAGACTGGATAGCCTGCCGTAGCTCCGAGTCGCTGAACTCGAAGTAGGGCACGGGTTGGCCTTTGTAGGCGCGAATATTTATTGACACTGCATCTCTCCCTTATATGCAGGCCAGCCGTGCTTGCCGTTGCTTTCGGTGTACAGCGCGGTCATCTCGCAGTACAGGTTGTGGCTGTTGTCGGCACTGGCGCGGTCTAGGGCGCTGACCACTGCGACAGCCAGAAGCAGGGCCATTCCGATCAGTACGGCGGTGGTGTTGCTCATGGCTCGCTTGCCTCCGCTATCATCCGGCGCTTCAGCTCTGCCGACAGCCATTGATGCGCTTCTTCGTCAAACATGCTGGCCAGCTCGTTGCTGCCGAACTGCGCAAGGCCGGTCGCGGAGTGGATCACAGCGAACAGCTCGCCGTCATCCTCGTATGGCTCGACTTCGTAGGTTACGCCGAGGCGCTCGATGGTGTAGGTCATTGTTCCGACTCCATTGCGCCTGTCAGGATGTGTACGCTTTCCGAGTAATAACCGTTAGATTCCCCGAGCCAGCGCATCCAGATCCCGCCTTTGGTGGTCTCGATTTTGTAGAAGGTGTATGTGCGCGTTCCGTAGTCGTCATCCATTGTTTCGCCGACCACTTCTTCTGCGGACAGCACGACAGCGCCCGAGAAGTCGTCGGCATCCAGCTCGATGTCGATCATGCGCACATGCTCGCAGCAGTCTTGGTCATGGTAAAGCTTGAGCGCCTTTCCTGATTCTGTGACGAAAATCACCTCGTCATTATCAAGGTCGTCGCGCACTTCAAGGCCGGACACTGACTTGATGGTTTCTCCTACAAGGCTGGAAAGCTCGTGCTTGTCTTTCCACCTGCTGCCCCATTTGATATTCATTGGTTAATCTCCTGTAGTTATAGGTGCCGGTCTCTCCCGGCAGTCACACGCTCTTAGCTGGTGTCGCTTTGAGATCCCCGGCGTACCTGCGGCAGAGGCCGGGGACATATTGCCCGACCCATCCGCGACCAGACTTTTGGGTCTTGGCTTGCAATGGATTATAGTCACTGCTTTGCAGTGGGCGCAAGTATTTTATATTTAATCAGGCAGCCCCATCAGTCTTCGCTGCCCATCATCCACTCCGGCAACTCCATATCCATTTCGGCAGCATAGTCAGTCTTCTCAATGGCCGCTCCAAAAACCTCGCGCCGCATGAAATCAACCATCTGATCCATCATCGCCGCCGACAGCTCCTGATGCTGCTGATCCTTCCGCCGAATGTTATCGACCACTGCGCCCTCGGTGTCGGCGCTGACGATGTGGCAATTCACTGTCCTGGTCTGCCCGAAACGCCACTGCCTGCGGATAGCCTGATAGTACGATTCCCAGCTATCGGACAGTCCAACAAACACGCAATGCCTGCTGGTCTGAAAGTTCATCCCGAAGCCAGCAATACGCGGCTTGCTGACAAGCGCTTTAATCTCGCCATCTGCAAAGCCTATCAGAGCGCTTGCCTTGTGTTCTGGTGTGTCGCTGCCGGTCACTTCGACCGCGCCATGTATCAGCTTTGCCAGCAACTCAGACTCTGCGTTCAGGTTGCACCACACAGCGCAAGGCTCATCCAGCGCATTGACAATATCAGCCGCCAGTCTGCACCGCTCCTCAACCGTGCTGCGCCTGGCCTCGTTACGCTCTTGAAGGCTCTGCGCCGGGCGCGCAACAAGTTCACCGGGCGGCGGCGGCGTATCAATAACGTGCTCGTGCAGCTCCAAAGGCGGCAAGTCATATCCTGACGCATCGAACCCAATATCTGCCGGACTACGCAGGAAAACGCACCATGTCGCCAGCCATTCCCAGAACTTCGCCTTGCCGTGTCCTTTTAGTCGCCACGACCCTGTGCCGCCTGCCGTGTCGTGGATGAAGAACATGGCAAGCATCTCAACCTGGCTCATGATCCCCAAGAACTCCGATTGCGCCCCAAGCTCCATGAAGTCGTTGGGGCTCGGCGTTGCAGTGCAGCTCAGTCGGTACGGTGTCTGCGAGAAGAACTCCGTTATCTGTGCTCGAACACGTCCCTGCATTCCCTTCAGGATGCTGGACTCGTCCAGGACCACGCCGGCGAACTGCTCAGGCGTGAAACGATGCAGCTTCTCGTAGTTGGTGACGTATACGCCGGGATCTTTTATGTCGTCGTCGCTTTCGGCAATCGTCGCGCTAAGTCCGAACTTGCCTGCCTCGCGCACGGTCTGATGCGCCACCGCCAGCGGAGCAAGAACTATCACGAATCCGCCGGTGTGGCGAACAACCTGATCTGCCCACGTCAACTGCGTTATGGTTTTCCCCAGCCCGGTATCCATGAACACCCCGGCTCTGCCGCGCCTGCATGCCCACTTAACCGCCGCCCGCTGATGGTCGAACATGGCGTCAGGAAACTGCGATTCCTCTGCCTCAAAACCACTAACAACAGGTGTTATCTCGCGTTGCCGTATGTACTCTGCGTATTCCATTACAGACCCCCGAACATATCGTATTGGCTCTTGCCTGCCTGCTCCATGTTGCGCACGGCCAGATTGAAATAGGACTCCTTCAGCTCAGCCCCGACGAAGCGGCGCCCCATCTTCACGGATACATAGCCCTCGCTGCCGATGCCCATAAACGGCGACCAAATCAGATCATCAGGCATGCTCCACAGCTGCAATGCGCGCTCTATCACGTCCAGCTGGAGCGGGCAGATGTGACGCTCGTCGTCGCTGTCACGCCCCTCGCGGAAATTCAGCGTGTCGGTCTGGTTGATATCGCTCCAAACCGGGCTGGCGTAGCGCTGCCAGATATCAATGACGCTGGCGCTTTCATTCGCCGGGGCCCATGCGCATCGCCCATCATCGTACTCAACCGGCTTGAATACAGGCGGAACATCATCGCCAACATAGTGCGTGAGCGCTCCGCTGATAGGTGTATCGTTTTCGCCAGGCTTGCGCATGATCACCAGATAGTCTGGGATTCCCTGCCTGCTCATGCTGCTATCTTTGCATAGCGTCTTGTGCAGCAGTCCGAGCGCCTTGGTGCGCTGCATGGCGACTACCGGGTCTTTCCAGATACACACTTCGGAATGGAAAATAAATCCAGCATCCTGGTATGCCCGGATAATCTCGCCACGGAAGTCACGAATGCCGATGTATCCGTGGTTCTGTTTGCTTGTTGGCAGGTTCATGCAGTGAATGGCTACCAGTCGGCCCGGCTTCATCACTCGCATCTGCTCGCGGATCAGGTAATGGTATTGGCTCCAGAAGTCCTCGGTGCTGCGAGCGTTGCCCATATCTCTGTCGCTGTTTGAGTAGGTAAACAGCGTTTCAAACGGCGGGCTGAACACTGAAAAGCCCACGCTATCGCTCGGCAAGCCTGCCGCGACTTCCACAGTATCCGCGTGATACAGCGCATAACGATCAGTGATTACCTGGTTGATTACCTTGGTCATTGGTTTCTCCGTTGTGTTTTGATTGTTCACCTAACATGCCTCCAAGTCCGATAGCTCCGAACGCCATCAATCGTGCGCCTGTGGACGCCAATCTTCTCTGCCCATTGGCTGGCAGTCAGGCCGTCCTTGTTCTTGCGGATTCGCCTGACGACATCGTCAGTCAGCTTAGACTGCGGCAGTTCGCGGCCACGAGCGGCGTATTCGTGTGCTCTGACTTGGTACCCCGCACGGCATAGGCCGTGTTTGCTGCCACGCATTAGTCGCCTCCCGCAGTGTGGCCGCGCAGATAATCCAGATTGTTGTCTGTCTCGCGCTTAACCCGCTCCACATCCTTCTGCGTGACCGCTACGCACATGCTCCAGAGCCTGGCCTCGGATTCGCGCAGGCGGCGGATGAGGCTGTGCACGTTCTCCGGACAGGCAGTGGCAATATAGGATGCATCCCAGTCATTCGGCCAGTGCGAAAGGTTGCCAGTTTCTGCATGTCGCACCGACTCTCCCATCCTGCTGTCCGTAATAAAAACCGTCGCTCCTGATTCGGGCACGGTCACTGCATGTCCGTGGCTGTCAATCCACCATTGTCCTTGAGTGGCCTTTTTGCAAAGACTCTCAATTTCTTTTAGAACGTCGTCTGTAATGGATGGGATTGGTGTCATGGCGCGTCCTCCCCGAGGGCTTCTTTGATCGCCTCGCGCATAACCGGAACCCACGGCAGGTCATCAGGTGCAGAGCCGCCGAAGTATGCGTCGTAATGCTCGATCGCCATAATGGCTGCATCAAGAAGTTTTGGAGCGGCGGCGATTAGGCGGGCATCGCCCATTACGCCAGGAATCCTCTTATCGGACTCATGGAAGACTGCCTCCCCATTCAGTCCAACAACCGACACGCTTAACGATGACTCTCTTACTACCCACGGGCCCGGCGTTCCCTTGAATTTGCTCATACCCTCACCTCCACTCTATTAACCAAATGCGCCCATACCTGACGCTCCTCCTTCCATCGCAGCAGCCACATTGCCGCCACTGCCGCCCCACGTCGCGCCAGAGCTTCCCGTGCGCGTTGCAAGTACTCGCGTTGCAGCTTGAGGCTGCGGGCGGCTCTGGCGGCTTTCTGGATAGGCTTCATCGCCGCCACGGCTGCGGTCAGTGCTGGCACCTCTGAGTAGACTGTTTTCATTCCCAGCCCTCCGCCATCCCGTCCAACGCTTCCTGCTCGATCTGCGCCGGCCCCATCAGGTCGTGACAATCGCCGCAGAGCGGATGATCTTTCATGCTCGGGGTTTCGGGAAATCCGTTTCTAGCGCATTCGGGGCAATGCCCGGTGGTGGTGTGGTTCATTGGTTCCTCCCAGCCTTTCCGGCCTTCTGTGTTGTCGTGCAAGCATTATTGTTTATGCGCGATTATCTTGCAAGTATTTTTTCAACAAATATTCGAAGGCGAGTGTTTGCCGCAAACCTTGCTGCGTTTTCCTTCCTATGCGGCGCTGGCTCCGCCCCATGTGCCTCTTGGTATGCGGCGCTGTAGCCATCCATGGCCTGTTGCCGATAGCGCTGCGGAAGGTTGTTCAGCTGCTCGCGTATCCATCGCGCATCTTCCGGGCTGTGCATCATTGCAGCTTCAACCACTCCTGAAACGCCATCCATGCGCCTTCCCATCCTAGGGCTACGCCAACAAAGCATCCGGCGTCCTTTGCCGCCTCAAGATAAGCCAGCTGTCCAGGCTGCCAAGATGACTGGGTGTGGTCTTGGCGCTTCATTTCAACCACAAATGCTGGCGAGCCAGGGATGATGATGTCCGATGCCCCTGGCGACAGCCCCATGGCCTTATCTCTGGCCAGTTGCTGGAATTGACCGCCTCGGCGCTTGCCTTCATTCTTCGGATGGATGGCCAAGCGCCCCCAAGTATCAGGGTGCTCCTTGCGCAGCCTGTTGAAGAAGGTCACCTGCTCCGCGCCTTCTTGCGGGCACGAGCCACGGTAGCTGCGGTCGCCGTAGCATGGCAGCCAGTCTGGAATCTTCATGCTCTGAGCTTCTCCTGTAACATCTCGTCGTCAGTAGGACGGTTAAATCCCAGCACCTCCCAAAAGTCGCCCTTTTTTCGGTACTGGACAGTCCTGGGCGTGGTGGTGAAATTGTCAGTCGCCAGCGCAAAAGCATGCTTCCTGCTCGCTGACCAAGTGCTGTTTTCCAGCAGGTAGTACGGGAATTTGCGGCGCGGCGTGGTAACTGTAACTGTGATCATGTCGTTACCGGATCGGCTGATGCCGTGGCTGTATTCGAGCGAAAGCAGCTCGTCACACTGGATCATAGTCGGGTCTTTCTTGTGCTTGGTGTGCATCTCAATCAGTTTGGAATTAGGGTCAATGATTTCTGCACGGCATCCACTACAAAACCTTGCAGCAATATCATTAGCATGCTCGCACACCGGGCAAACCTTGCAGCTCCAGTAGTAATCGCACCTATCGCCAGTTCTCAGGTTGACGTGCTGGCAGCGTCGCCCGTAGTGGGCAGGCATTGGCACCATTTCGCCATCGTGCTTCTGAGTCATGATGCGCTCGCCGGTCAGATCGGTGAAGTATCCGTATTGGTCGATCTTGAAGCCTTCCTCGTTCTTGCGGGCGCTGAACACGTTTACCCTGTTGCAGGACTCGCATACGGCTTCTATGGGTTCGCCTTGCTCGCCCTTGTATGATGCCTTGATGCTTGGGTTGAAAATATCTCCATCTTCAGCATGGCGCTCAAAGTTTTTTGCGTAATCAAGAAGTAGGACGTCTTCCTTTCCGTCGAACAGGCGAAGGCCTCGGCCAATAATCTGAGCTAGCAGGCGCGCCGACTCGGTAGCCCGCATAAGAACAATTCCGTCAACGCGCGGGCAGTCCCATCCGACGGTCAAAATGTTCACGTTGATAAGGACGCGCAATTCACCTTTTCCGAACTTATCAAGGATTTTGTCTCGGTCTTTTGTTTTTCCATGAACAACAGCGGCAACGCCTGGATGAAGGCTGGCGTAAATCTCTTCGGCGTGCTTGATGGTCGCTGCAAAAAACACGATAGACTTACGTCCTGCCATCCGGTCCATGGCGTCTGCAACAATCGCTGCGGTCTTCCGTCCGTGCCCAACAAATACCCGATCAACGTCGCCAGGGGCGAACTTGCCAGCCCTGTTTGGCGTTAACGATAGAGCATCGTAGCTGTCGCGGCCTGTGTCTCCCACTACTGCCGGTGTAAGGTATCCGGCGTCCAGTAACTGGCGCGTGCTGACTGTGTAAAGTTTTTTTGCGTAGTACGGGTCTCTGGCAAGGCTCTCAGGAAGCGCCCTGCCATCCTCGTCTTCGCGGTAAACAAATCCGCCATTTGTGGTAAAAGGCGTTCCGGTTGTCCCGATTACGCGAAGGTTTGGACTGCCGCCTTTCATCTCTTCGATGATCTCGCGTATCACCGGCGTAGTGCCTTCGCACTCATCAATGATGACAGCAGCAAACTCGCTACCAAGCCGCTTAGCTACCTTCTTGAAGGTCATCGGTGTTGCGAACACGACGGGATGCCGAAGACTCTTTTGGCCAGCGCTAGCGCTGTATATGCTCGCATCAAGACCAAGTCCTTTGTATTTCGAGTGGTTTTGCACGACCAGCTCACTGCGAGGCGCAAGGCAGAGTATGCGCTTACCGCTCATGCCATGGATGATTCGGGCGACCTCGGCAATATAGATCGACTTACCCGCGCCCACGGACATTTCTACGAGGCATGGCAGAGTTGATTTTTTGACCCAGGCGATGGTCTTGTCTACGGCTTCTTGTTGGTAGGGGCGGAGGGTTATCATTTTTTATACCCCATTGTATTCGCTCTTCGCGCAGACGGAGAAACGTACTCCTTTGGGTCTTCTCCAGAGCGCCACCACGCGTATCCGTAGGCGCTTGAACGCCTCCCATTCATAGCAGATACAATATTCGATAATGCTGTTTTTGAGCTTTTTGCAATTCCGCTCTCCTTGCACCATTCGGCAGCATCTTTTGCGGAGTAGAATGATTCGCCACCCGTATTGAAGATTGCTTTCTCTTTAGTATGATTCCCTTCGTACGGAAGCCCATCTTCCTCAAATCTGAATTTCATCCCATAAGCAGAAGATTGGCCCCTAACCCCATTACAGCAGGAGCTGATATTTATTTTCGCAGCTTGGGGATTTTCAGGCATTACGAACCTTGCCGCCGAGGTTATGCTCTCGAATCGCAGACCGCAAAGAGTGACAACCGGCTTCCTTGTTTTTCGCAATGCCTTCTCTATAGCCTGCGGTGACGGAGGTATTCCTTTATTTTTCAGGCTTACAAGCTCTCTTGTCTTTTTAGAAACATATCGTCCCGGAGTGCCTTCGCCGCCATCTGTAAAATTGGCAAGGCTATCTCTTCCGATTACCGATATGAGAAGCGACTCCATTTCGCAGGCTTCGCTGTTTGAAAGTCCTTCACATACGATTTGAACCGTTCTGCCGTGCTTAGCTTCTATTCTTTTCCAAAGGGCAGACCGCGAGCTTTTTGAGTTCGCGCGCTTTTTCCCTCTGCCTTTGCCGACATAGAAGATTGATCCGTCTGATTTTTTTTTGTGAACGTAAACGCAATACGTCTGCATTAAGAGACCCCTTGAGATTGGGTGAGATGGTGGGAGCGGCTGGCGGATTCTCAGGCCCGCCGCGAGTTGCAACTCGCTGCCGCACAGTCATTATATCAGCTAAACCGCCAAAATGAAGATCCCTTCTTCCGGTACTTCTCCAAGTCCAGGCCCTTCAATTCAGGCACCTTCGCGTAATCAATATTCCCCTTACGCTCAACCAACGTCAGCGGCCTCCCATGAATGCTTGCGTTCTTCCCGCCCGCCATCTTCACCAGTTCCGCCAAAATATCCTTTTCCCGCTTCTCGTCCTCCTTCTTGCGCTTGCGGATCGCGTCCAGCTCCATCAGCAGGGTCCCCGCGTCCGGGCTGTCGATATGAACACGCGGCGGCTCAAGATGGTCTGGGTTGTCCAGCTCTGCCAGATACCGCTGATAAAACGCATTGATGGCGTCCAGGTTGTTGTCGATCCAGTGCGGGTCAGCCTCAACGCGCTCAATGCTGATGGCCTCCTCCACATAATCCGGCGCAAGCGGATCGCCTTTCGGGGCGCGGTATTGTGCGAAGTAGGCATGAGTGCGTCCAGTTGCCAGAAGCTCCATCTGAACCTGCGCCGCGTAGTGAGGCTGGTCTGCCAGCGGCTTGAAGTCGCCGCCGTTGCGCAGGCTGTACGGCACTTTCAGCTCAAGAACTCCACCATCACTGGTCAGGCCGTCCGGGCTGGCACCCATGCGGTCGCCATAGGGGAAAAACCCGCACTTCTCGACGCTGAGCCCAGTCTCACGCATGAAGGCGAGCATGGCGCGCTGTTCGTGCATGTTGCCGTGGTCGGCCACGAACTGCGCATTGAATTCCGATTCAGCCCCGTGGTATTCCCGCACCATTGCGCGGATGACGTCGGCGGGCTTCTGCCAGGGGGACAGGCCGAGGATTGCGCCGACACGGCTGCCGGTGATCCGGCCTTTGCGGGCCTTGTGCCACTCTTGTGTGCCTTGTTCATGCTGGTCGTGATTCTTGCGGCACTCCGGAGGGTATGGGTCGTTCATGTCCCATACGTTGCCGCAGGTGCAGGACATCTGGTCGCTGAATTGAATTGCGTCGCACTTGCTCATTGGTTCTTCTCCTAGTTGCCCGCCGAAGCGGGCATTGTTGTTGTGGTTGCTTAGAACGGAATATCGTCGATGAAGTTATCCGAAGGGGCCGGTGCAGGCTGCGGCGCAGGCGCAGGTGCCGGCGCTGTCTGCTGTGTGCTTCCAGATTTTGCAGGAGAAACAGCCTGTACCCAGTTTCCGCTCTTGCTCTTATCATCCAGCTCCCACACGCCCATCTTCAGCACCATTGGGCGATTGCACAGCTGAGCCAGGGAGATATCGCTTGGGCGATCCTCTCCACGCTGCTGCATGGCGTTGAACAGCCCGCCACCGGCGTTCGAGGCAATAGCTGCAAGCATCCGCTTGGCCTTGTCGGCTTTGCTCGTATCCTTGTCGTATGCCCGCACCTTTTGGAAAATGACGCGGTTTGCGTACTCCTGCGGCTTGCTCACGCGCCACTTGATATTGATGTACTCGTCCCCCTGGTACTCGTTGTTTTTTGCCTCTTCGGCAATGGCAAGTACGCTGGTGCCGTCAGGGATAGGAGCAAGCGCATCGCCGCCCATCTCGAACTTGCCGTCGTTGTTCTGTGCGCTCTGACCGTCGCTAGTGCTCCAGAAGTTACTCATTGTGCCACCTCATTTTGCTGGTTGTTGCGGTTGTAGTACGGGATGAATTGCAGGATCGGGTTAGTGCCTTGCGGAACCGGAATCTCGGCAGGCATCGGGTAGCGCGACTTGGCATTGACGAAGCCAACCAGGCCGTCCCCGGTGGTGATCAGCTTGCGTTCGCCGGTCTGGAGCAGCCGCCCAAACTTGGTTGTCTGGCCGCGCTTGTTGGTCTCTGCGCCTTGAACGAACTCATCCTTCACCAGATACAGCACGGCATCGCACTGGCTCGTGTAGATGCTGAGCGCTTGGTTATCCATGTCCATGCTGTACACCGAATAGTCGGCGGCAGCATCGGGGCGGTTGCGGATCTTCTTGATCCCGGTGTGGGTCAGGAAAACAATCGCCATTTTCTTCACGGCGCGCAACTGCTCGCACTTGTACACGAATTCTGCATGCCAGTTGCTTACCTCGGTGTACCCCTTGTGGAATCCGCCGCTGGCATCAGCCACGGTATTCACGCCGTCGCGCAACGCAATCTCATGGCAAAACAGCT
>Ga0209075_1000876_pt1 | contig 29087 bp, 26 predicted proteins | sample Stecom2011_FD_187523 | JGI IMG/M metagenome (GOLD analysis project Ga0209075, IMG submission 187523) | Agricultural soil microbial communities from Utah to study Nitrogen management - Steer compost 2011 (SPAdes) (version 2) | ecosystem: Environmental > Terrestrial > Soil > Agricultural land...
TTTGATAGGCTTCGCATCACGCATTCCTTTGCTCAGGGACCAATCGATGACGCAGTTTAGCGATTTTTGGGCTTAATCCAACTCCCCGGCAATATTTCGCTGCAAATACGCGCGCCTATCATCGCGCTGGGTCGACGCGTCGGGGAAAAGCGCCAGCGCGTGCATCAACTTCGGCACGGCGGCCTCAAGTGTCATGCGCCCGCCCGAGATCGCGCCGGCTTCGGCGAGTTGGCGGCTATTCTGGTAGAGGTCGAGGTCGACGGTGCCGTGGGATTGGGTGATGACGAGGACTTCGATGCCCATCTGGGTGGCGCGTTTGAGCGCCGGGGCGAGCGAGCCTTTCTCGCGCGGGACGGTGCCCGAGCCAAAGCCTGCGACGATCACCCCGCGGGGCGGGTGGGGCAGGTCGAGGAGCATCTCAAACATGCGGGGTCGAAAACCCGGCGTCATATGGATGGCGAGCACGCGCTCGTCGAATCGCGCATCGGGCGCGAAGGCCTGCTGCGGGCGGCGGATATGCGCGCCAAGATCGATATCGACGCCCAGTTTGGCCAGCGCGGCGATGCCCGGGCTGTCAAAGGCGCGGTAGTCGCGCGCGTTGATTTTCGAGCTGCAACACCCGCGCAAAAGCAGCCCGTCGAAGCAAATCGCCACTTCGGGGATATCACGCGTCGCCATCTCGACCGCGTCGACCAGGTTTCGGCGCGCGTCGGTGCGAAGAGACGCAAGCGGGCGCTGAGCGCCGGTCAAGATCACCGGTTTATCCAGGCCCACCAGCGCAAACGCCAGGGCACCCGCGGTATAGGCCATCGTGTCGGTGCCATGCACAATTACGAAGCCGTCATAATCCGCATAATGCGCAGTAATCTCGTCGCAGAGGGTCGTCCAATGCGCCGGCCCGAGGTCGCTTGAATCGAGATTCAGAACGATGCGCGTGTCGAGCCTGGCGATCTTCTCCAGCTCGGGCACCGCCTCGGTGAGCACGCTGGAGTAGGCGTCGGGTAAAAGAGGCGGCCCGGTCATCGCCAGGGTGCCGCCGGTATGCAAGAGGAGTACGCGTTTCATCGGGGAGCTCGCCGTCAAAAATATCGGATTAGCAGGCCCCGAGTTGTTATCACTTGCCGGCGGTCCGCGTCGACCTGAAGTCATCCAGCGCAAGAACTCCTGGGGCTCGAAATCTGAGGACGGATTGCAGCTGATCGAGCGTTGGTGGAGCGCTGTATAGATATATATGCGTCAATGAATAGATGTGTTTGTTTATATCATCCAGGCGATTCACGCCCTACGAAAGGGTGCGAGTGTGCCGCTTTTCATCGCGAGGTCGGATGACTATTAGGTGGACCCATTGAATGCTTATAAAAGAAAACCTACCAAAGAATCGTCTGAACTCCCCAAGTTTTTACTCCACCGCCACCAACCGCCCCTCCCCTGGGTGATACGTATACCCCGTAATCGACCCATCTTGAATCCGCTCAATAATCTCTTCAATCGCGCCGAGCGGCACCAGAAACCATTCGCGCGGGCGCACCGGCTTGCCGAAGCGATCTTTGATCGTCAGGTCGAGCTGGGCGCCGGCGAGTACGCGGTGCAAGAGCTTTTCGAAGTGGGTGGGGGCAATGCCGACAAGGACGATCCAATTCTCTTTTTTGAGGGGCAAGAATTCGAGCAGGGCGCTCTGCTGGCCCAGGTGAATCGCGTCGCATTGATAGCGCGCGTTCGCCGCGCGGATATCGACCGCGTTATTCTTGATCTCGGCGACCACCTCGATGCCGGCGAGCGCCAAAAACGTGCCGAAATGATCCGGGAAATCGCGATACTCGCAGGCGATATAATCCCCGGCCTTCAAATCCTCCGCTTCGACCGTCACCCCGTCGGTCGCCAACACATAGCGCGCGCGGTGCTTCTGGGTCGCCGGGCTCTCTTTGAGCGCCGCGAACCCCTCGCCGACCTCGCCGGGCGCGCAGACCCGCAGATGAATATTCTTGCGCTGCAAGACGCCGCCATCGACATTCGATTTATTCGTCGAGCCCGCCTGCAAGCGCTTGATGGTGGTGTCTTTATTGCCGAAGGCGCGCAAAAACGTGAAGGCGAACGACTCGGCGTCGAATTCAGCGCCGAATAACTCCGTCAGGGCCTCTTCTATCTCTACTGCGTTCATGGGCTGGCACTTCCGTAAAAAGGGCATTTACCGAACGCGTAGCTAGCATAAATCGTGGCGTGAGGCGAAGCAGGCGCTGCCTGCAGGTGGGCAATCGACCGCCACCCAAGAACCCACCCCCGCTTGGTAGTCGAGGTCGGAGCGCGAAGCGCGTAGGCTTCGGCGAGGGCCGGGGCTTGAGCGGAACTATGCGAGGCCCCGAGGGCCTCGCTCGGGATAAAAACGTCGCTTCCGTTGATTATTTATAAGCCAACTGAACGCTTATAATTTCATTGTATCACGCCGCCCGAACGCCGCGCCTCAAAAGAACCGGTAGACACAACCCACCGCGCTGCTATAGTGCGCGCGACCCGCGTTACTCGCGAGTTATACCACCCGATAAACGAGCTTATATGAGCGCTTTTGTACCCCATTTCAAAGCCGATCTCGCGCCGCTTCGCCAGGCCGCGGCGACGGCCGAGCCAAAGTTGCTCGACGGCAAAAAAATCGCAAACGCGTTGCTTGCGCAGATTAAAGGCACGACCGGGTTGCTCGCCGCGCGCGGTATCCGCGCGAACCTCTGCGTGGTGCGTGTGGGCGATGATCCGGCCAGCGAGATCTACGTGCGCCATAAGATTCGCGCGTCGAGAAAGGTCGGTATTCTGGGAGAGCACCTGCACTTGCCGGCCGCGATCTCGCAGGGCGCGCTGCTTGGTGAACTGCGCCGCGTCAACGCAGACCCGGCGGTAAACGGCATTTTATTGCAATTGCCGCTCTCGGCGCATCATGACGCGGCCGAGGCGATTCGAGCAGTTGACCCCAAAAAAGACGTCGATGGATTTCACCCGCATAACCTCGGCTGCCTGATGATTGGGCATACCGACCTGGAGCCGTGCACCCCGCGCGGGATTATGACGATGCTCGCGGCCAGTGGGGTGGTGTGCGAGGGAAAACGCGCGGTGGTGGTGGGACGCTCGATGATTGTGGGGCGTCCGATGGCGCAGATGCTTGTGCGCGCGAACGCGACGGTGACGGTATGCCACCGATTTACCCGCGATCTGGCTGAAATCGTTGCGAGCGCCGATATTCTGGTCGTCGCCACCGGCGTGGCGGAATTGATCAAAGGCGCGTGGATCAAACCTGGCGCGGTGGTCATCGACGTCGGCATCAGCCGCAAGGCCGATGGCTCGCTGCAGGGCGATGTCGAATTTGAGGCCGCGCGCGCGCGCGCATCCCTCATCACGCCGGTGCCCGGCGGCGTCGGCCCCATGACCGTGGCGACGCTCATGGAGAATACGCTGCACGCGACCCTTGCCGCGCACCGTCTTATGATTCGCGAGGGTAAAATTCTTGAGTATACGCGTTGATATCATTGGATTCGTCATTGCGGTGGTAACGGCCACCAAAATCGGAGAACACTATGTCTGATGCCTCAAATCATGCCGAAATAAAGTCCATCCCGCTCGAGCAGCGTCACATCGATCTGGGTGCGCGCATGACGCCGTTTGCCGGCTATCTGATGCCGCTGCAATACGCCGGGATCAAAGAGGAGCATCTGGCAGTGCGAAGTGGCGTGGGCCTCTTCGACGTCAGCCATATGGGCGAGTTTGAGATCGTGGGGGCCGACGCCATTGAGGTAATCGACGGGCTGGTGACCAACGACGCCTCGAAGCTGGTCGACGGCCAGGCGATGTACGCCGCGCTTTGCAACGAAGAGGGCGGCATCATCGACGACGTGCTGGTTTACCGGCTCGCCGAAGATCATATTTTCGTCTGCGTAAACGCGAGCCGGCGAGACGTCGACTTCGCGCATATGAGCGCGCACGCGCGCGGCAAGGCCGAGATTCGCGATACCAGTGACACCTACGCGCTGCTCGCCATCCAGGGCCCCAAGGCCCTCGATCTCATCAAGGTGCTCGCCCCCGAAGACGCCGAGGCGCTGGAGGCGCTGCGCTATTATCGCGCCCGCCGCGCCGTGGTCGCAGGCGTCGATATGCTCGTCTCGCGCACCGGCTATACCGGCGAGGACGGCTTCGAGCTTTATATCCCGGTGGCGCAGGCTGAAACGGTCTTTGACGCGACGCTTATAGCCGGCGAAGCCTTCGATCTGGCGCTCTGCGGGCTGGGGTGTCGCGATACGCTTCGCCTCGAAGCCCGCTTTAACCTCTACGGTCAGGATATGAATGAAACGACCAACCCATTCGAGGCCGGTTTAGGCTGGACAGTGAAGCTAAATAAGACGACACCATTTGTCGGACAGGATGCGCTTAAGGCCATCAAGGCGCGCGGGTTAACCCGCAAGCTTTGCGGGTTTGTCCTGCAAGAAAAAGGGATGATTCGCCCCGGCTATGAGATCTATATCGGGGAGGAAAATGTGGGCGAAGTGACCAGTGGATCATGGGCACCGACGCTTGAAGAAAGCATTGGGCTGGGGTACATCGGCCTCGATTTTGTGGATGCGCCGCTGGTCGACATCCAGATTCGAAAAAAACGCGTTCCCGCGCGCCTCACAAGCCAGCCCTTTTACAAACGCGACTAAGCAGCCGGCATCATTTCGCCCGCGCGGATGATGCGTTTATTTCGTAATTATCACTTCAATTTTTCAGCCATTTGCGAGCAAGATTATGGATATCCCAGAAGGTTACCGATTCTCCGAAGAGCACGAGTGGGCCCGCGAAGAAGAAGACGGCAGCATCACCATCGGCATCTCCTGGCACGCCCAGGATTTGTTGGGCGATATCGTCTACGTTGAGTTGCCCGACGAGGGTGATTCCATCGAGAGCGGCGAGGAGTTCGGCGTGCTCGAGAGCGTCAAGGCCGCGTCAGACCTCTATGCCCCGATCAGCGGCGAGGTTCTGGTGGTGAATCAGGAGCTCGAAGACGCCCCGCAGACCATCAATGAGAGCCCCTTTGACGAGGGCTGGATGATTCGCGTTCGGGCTGACGATCTCCAGGAATTCAACGACCTGATGGACGCCGACGAGTACCGCGCGTTTGTCGAGCGCGGCTGAATTTTGGGGGCAATTGCTTTCGGATTGAGCCTGGCTTTTAGGGCTTGTGAGAGACGAGAAAATCATGCGTTATTTGCCACATACCCTCAATGATATCGACGCGATGCTTGCGGCCATCGGGGTGGACTCGATCGAGGATCTTTTCGCCCAGATTCCGCCCGAGTATCGCTTCAAGGGGAAGTTGGCGCTCGACGAGCCGAAAAGCGAGTTGACACTTGAGCGACACCTCGGGCAGTTGGCGGCCAAAAATCAGGTCGCCGACGCCGAGACCATCTCGTTTCTGGGGGCGGGGATATACCATCATCACTCCCCCCACGCGCTCAACCAGCTTCTGCTGCGCGCCGAATATTATACATCGTATACCCCGTATCAGCCCGAGATCAGCCAGGGCACGACCAAGGCGATCTTCGAGTTTCAGTCGATGGTCGCCGAGCTGCTCGGCGTGCCGATCGCCAACGCGTCGATGTACGACGGCGCGCACGCGACCGCCGAGGCGGCGCTGATGGCCCAGCGGGTCGGGCGAAAGCGCGATTATGTCTTCGTCGCCGAGTCGGTGCACCCCGAGTACCGCGATGTCATCAAGACCTATTTAAGCGCCCAGGACGATACCTACCGCGAGTTTGGCATCGACACCGACAGCGGGCGCCTCTCGCTTGAGACGCTTCAAAAAGCGGTCGTTGAGCCGCAAAAAACCGCGTGCATTATCTTTCAATCGCCAAATTTCTTCGGCGTCCTGGAAGACCCGCGCGCAATCATTGAGTGGGCGCACTCCCATAAGATAAAGGTCGTCGCTTGCTTTAATGAGCCGCTGGCCTATGCGCTGACGACGCCTCCGGGGCATTTTGGCGTCGATATCGTCGCCGGCGAGGGCACAAGCCTGGGTATCCCGATGGGCTACGGCGGCCCGGCGCTCGGCATCTTCGGCTGCCGCGAGGAGCTTGTGCGAAAGATGCCCGGTCGCCTCGCTGGCTATACCGTCGACACCAAGGGCCGCGAGGGTTATGTGCTCACGCTCTCGACGCGCGAGCAACATATCCGGCGCGAAAAGGCGACCAGCAATATCTGCACCAATCAGGGCTTGATGGCGCTGGCGGCCGCGATTTATCTGAGCCTGATGGGCAAAGAAGGGCTTCGCGACGTCGCAAAGCTCAACCTGTCGCGCGCCCACTATGCGCTGGAGAAGTTGACCGAAACCGGCGGCGCGCGCCGACGTTTTACGGGCGCGTTCTTCAACGAATTTGTCCTGGAGACCCGCGCGAAAGCCAGCGATATCGTCGCCGAGGCGATGCGCGATGGGGTCATGCCCGGCTTTGACCTGGGGCGCATCAACCCGGCATGGGATCATTATTTGATGGTCGCCGTCACCGAAAAGACGACGCGCGAAAATATCGACGCCCTGGCCAAGTATATCCGCTAAGTGTTCACCCTTAGCGCCGGTTGATGCGAAACCCGCGCACCGTCCCGCGCGAGACGTCGAGCAGCAGGCCGAAGTTGATCTGAATCAACCCGTCGCGGTCTTTGAGCCCTTCGGGAGGATTCTGGAAGGGCGCGGCGGCGCGCATCGCGCGCACCGCCTCGTCGTCATAAAACTTCAGCCCGGAACTCTTCGCCACGTGGATTGTGCGAAGCGAGCCGTCGCCGTTTAACGTGACCCGAAGCACCGTATAGCGGTCCTTGACCCCGTATACCTTCCCGTATGGGTCGCGCCGGTTATACTCCTCCAGGGGCGACCACTCCTGGGCGACGCCCTGTTTTAGGCGATTCATAAAGGACCAATAGCGCGAGCGTTTTCGGTTCAAAAGCGTCTTCTCTCCCTCATCGACATCGCTCAAATAATCGAAGCTCCCGTCGGCGGCCGCATAGGGGGTATTCTGCGCGCTGGGAAAAAGGTCGCCGGGGCTTAGCGGGCGCTCGGGCGTTTCAGGCGCGAACTCATCGGGCGTTTCGGCCCGCGAGATGCCGTCTTCGGCCGGCTTCATGTCCGGCGCTGGCGGGGCCTTTTTTGGCGTGGGTGGCGAGCTTTGCGGGTGAGGTCGTGCGGGGGTCGGCGGCGCCGGATTTGCCGGTTTATCGGTGAGCGACGGGCTTTGTTTTCGCACCGTTTCGCGGGCCGCCTTGGAGGCAAATTGGTCCAAAAACCGCGCCTCATCGGGCGTCTGCTCGACCTCCGGCTTGTCCAGGCTGATAAATTGCCCCTCGCGCTCGTCGCGCAGTCTTTCCTTCTTCTCGGCCTTTTCCTTTTCCCTAATTTCAGCCTCGTCGGCGACCAGGTTTAAGCGAAAGTCGCGTGGGGATTTCAATTCACTTGACAGGGGCGGTTGATTTGCGCGCAGCAAAAAGGGCAGGGCGAGCAGAATGGGAAGATGCAGCAGGGCGGCCACAATCAACGCAACCCCCAACGCGCCATTAGCGCGGCGCTGGCGCGGCGTCGCATGCGTCTTCGGCTTCGATGGCGGTGTGGGTGGTGGCATTGAGGCAGGCAATCCATTTTTCAAGCGAGTCGATTCAAATAATGAGCGAATAAGGGGCGAAATAGCTCAAATATAAACGCCCGGGCTCGATGTACAAAACTGGTGCATTTCCCCTCACAGAACAAGCTCGCCTCGCCAAATCATCCCACGCGCCCGGTGCCGTCGACTATTGCGATGCGTGCGCCCCGAAAACGGCGGGTCAAACAAAGTTAGCCTCATTATTGGCTTGAAAATCATTTTAAGGGTATAGTTTTCGTCCGGAATATTTACCCCGTATTATTCATAATACCTGCGCAGAGGAGATGCACAGATGACGCTACGCTACGATGCAACAGGCCTTAAACCCTCGGTCATTGGAGATGCTCGCGGTGTATCGGATATCGACCGAAGTCGATTGGGCACCCGACTTATCCAGGCACACCAGAGCATTCGGGCCGCCCATGAGCGCGGCGCGCTCGGGTTTATCGACGCTCCGCTGCAGGACTGCGAGCAGGTGGGCCGGTGGGCGGCGCAAAAGCGCGGCGAGGGATTTCGCGACCAGGTGGTCATCGGTATCGGCGGGTCGAGCCTGGGAACGCGCGCGCTCTACGAGGCGCTGGCCGAAAACCCCGACAGCGAGGGGTCGGCGCACGGGTTGCGCACCTATTTTACCGAGAATATCGACCCGGTGGGCGTCGCGCGCCTATTCGATCGCCTCGACCTGCGCCGGACTCTTTTTATCGTGGTGACCAAATCAGGCTCGACCGTCGAGACGATGTCGAAGTTCTGGCTGGCCTTCGACCGTGTGTGCGCCGAAGTCGGCGAAGAGAGCGCCAGCCGGCATTTTGTGGCGATCACCGGCCCCGAGAACGACGGTTTGCGCGCGCTTGCCGAGCATTACGGCTTTGATAGCTTCGAGGTGCCGACCAATATTGGCGGTCGATTCAGCGTGCTGACGCCGGTGGGGCTGGTCCCGCTGGCGCTTGCAGGCATCGATATTCGTGGGCTTTTGGCCGGCGCGCTGCGCGCGCGCGAGTGCGCCTCACTGCCGGAGCTGCAGGAAAATACGCTGCTTCAGGTGACCGCCGATATCTTCTCGCTCTACTCGCGCGGGGTCGACCAGATCGTCATGATGTCCTATAGCGACCAGTTGCTGGGGCTGGCCGATTGGTTCCGCCAGCTATGGGCCGAAAGCCTGGGCAAAGCCCATGACCGCCAGGGACAGCGGGTGCATGTCGGCATGACGCCCATCAAGGCGCTGGGGGTCATCGACCAGCATAGCCAGGCGCAGCTTTATATGGAGGGGCCCAATAATAAGTTGATGGTCTTTTTGGAAGTTGCATCTTTTGGGCGCCAGGTGCGCGTCCCGACGCGCCCGGGGCTTCCGGCGAGCCTGGCGCACCTGGCGGGGCTCGACTTTGGCGATATCCTCGCCGCAGAATTGCAGGGAACCCGCCGCGCGCTCCAGGAGGCCGGGCGCCCGACGAGCACCTGGCGCTTTGACGCGGTAAAGGCGGAGGACCTCGGGGCATTTATCTTCGCCTGGGAGTTTATCACCGCCTTGATGGGGGAATTGCTCGATATCGACGCCTTCGATCAGCCGGGCGTGGAGCTGGGGAAAAAGCTCGCCCACGGGCTGCTCGGGCGCGCGGGTTTCGAGCAGTGGGCCGCGATGGCCCAGCATCATTCCGACGCCGCCCCGGCGCGCGCGATCGAGGATGAACCCTGAGCCGGCCGGCTGCGTCGGCGCTCCGGGGCAGAACCAATGAGCAATGACTTGCCCGCGAAAGTGCAATATCTTTGCAATTATGATGATTGTTTGATTTAATCATCGGTGACAAGGAATCTTGGACAAATAGTAAGGCTTCAATTTTTTCGCAATGCCCCTTCACAAGCGGGCATCGCACCAGGTGAAACGCGGTCGAATTCGGTTTCGCATTCTGCGCGCAAAAGTACGGCTAGCCGAGAGCAGAAGATGGGCAACGACAATACAGTTGTTACAGTCATCAATAAGCTTCAAGCCCCTGAGCAATCGGGGGAAGAGGCCTGTTTGGTGGTGATTAACGGCATTGAACTGGGCAAAAAATACGCGCTTTCGCAACCCACGACCGTCATCGGTCGCTCCAGCAAGGGCGATATCCAGATCGACGAAGAGGCCATTTCGCGCTCCCACGCGACGATCTATGACACCGGCGAGCATTACCTGCTCAAGGATATGGCTTCCACCAATGGAACCTATGTCAACGACCTGGAGATCACGAACCAGCCGCTGCGCGACGGCGACCAGATCAAGATCGGGCGAACGATCTTCAAGTTCCTCACCGGCAGCAACGTCGAGGCGTCGTATCACGAGGAGATCTACCGGCTCACCACCGTCGACGGGCTCACCCAGATCTTTAATAAGCGCTATTTTCTAAAGGCCATCGAGCAGGAGATGAGCCGCTCGATTCGCTATGATCGAAATCTGTCGCTGATTATGTGCGACCTGGACCATTTCAAGGCGATTAACGACACCTACGGGCATCTGGCCGGGGATCATATCCTGAAAAAGGTGGCCCAGCGCATCAATAGCCAGGTGCGCCGCGACGATATTTTCGCCCGCTACGGCGGCGAGGAGTTCGTGCTCTTATTGCCGGAGATTACGCGCGCCCAGGCGGTCCGAATCGCGGATAAGATTCGCGCGATCGTCGCGGCGGAGCCATTTGAGTTCGACGACACCGAGATTCATGTCACGCTGTCGCTGGGGGTGGCTGACCTCGAGGAATTCCGCCAGATGACCCCGCCGGTCGTTTCGGCCGTGCCCGAATCGAGCGGCTCCCTGGAAAGTATTTCGACCACGGAAGCCCAGGAAGTCGTCAACTTCCACCCGTTTATCAAGCTGGCCGACGACCGCCTCTACGAGGCCAAGGAACGCGGCCGCAACCGGGTCGTGGGCAAGTAAATAAGGTGAGTTATTTTGGGGTCTGAATCAGACGCGCCGCCTCGGTTTGAGGCGGCGCATTTCGTGGTCGCACCGGAATATGCACGCGCAGAATGGGGCTCAGGGAATCCGGTGGAACTTGATGAGGTTGGTCTCGGAGCCGGCCCCGGCGGGATTGCCCATCACGATGATGATCTCATCGCCGGACTTCGCCCCGCGCTTCTCGACCATCATCTTTTCGACTCGACCCAGAATCCCCTGGGTATTCTTGAGCATATCGATCTGATAGGCTTTCACGCCCCAGTACATCGCCAACTGGTGGTAGACGCGCTCATTCGGGGTGCATGCGACGATGGGTTTGGTCGGCCGGTAGGTCATCATCAGTCGCGCGGTGGCGCCGGACTCGGTGAAGACCACGATCGCGCTGACGTTGAGCTCGTCGGCCGCGATGCTCGCCGCCTTGGCGACCGCGTTGGGGAAGGTGCGCATATGCTGGATAAATTCCGGGCCGTGATGGATCGGCGAGCCGCGCCCGTGCTCGACCTCCTCGACGATGCTGGCCATCATGCGCACCGCCTCGACCGGGTATTTACCCGCGGCGGTCTCTCCCGAGAGCATCACCGCGTCGCTGCCGTCGAGGATGGCGTTGGCGACGTCGGAGGCCTCGGCGCGCGTGGGGCGCGCGTTCTCGGTCATCGACTCCAGCATCTGGGTTGCGGTGATGGAGATGCGCCCCATCGCATTGGCCATGCGGATGGCGCGCTTCTGGATCAGCGGGACCTTCTGGGGCGGCAGCTCCACGCCGAGGTCGCCGCGCGCGATCATGATGCCGTCGGAGACCGAGATGATATCCTCAAGCTCCAGGATGGCCTGGGGCTTCTCGATCTTCGAGATGATCTTGATACTGTGGGCCTGGGGCGGAATCAGCGCGTGTAACTGGTGAATATCGAGCGCCGAGCGCACAAAGCTCAGCGCGATATAGTCGACCCCGAGCTCCAGCCCCAATTTGAGGTCTTCCTTGTCCTTTTCGGTCATGCTCGGCGCGGAGACCGCCGCCGTGGGCAGGTTGATCCCCTTATTATTCTTGAGCAAACCGCCGATCTGCACGATCGTGCGCACGTCGGTGGCGGTGACGTCGATGGCCTCCAGGCGGATCAGCCCGTCGTCAAGCAGCAGCACGTCGCCCACGGCGATATCGCGGGTCAGATCCTTATAGGTCGTGGAGACGCGCTCTTTATCGCCCTGGATATCGTCGATGGTAATGACGAATTCTTCGCCCTCAACCAGTTGCACCGGGCCGTCGGCGAATTTGCCCACCCGGATCTTCGGGCCCTGCAAGTCCTGCATGATCGAGATGGATTGATTCAGCTCGGCGGCCACGTCGCGCACGCGCTGGTAAAGCGCGCGGTGATAGTCGTGGGTGCCGTGGGAGAAGTTGAGCCGCGCGACATTCATGCCGGCGTGGATCAGCTCGGCGATCTTTTCCGGCGAGTCGGAGGCGGGTCCCAGGGTACAAACAATTTTAGCGCGTCGCATAAATTTAGTCCGATAGATGTCGGCGATAACCAATGAGATTAGAGAGTCAAATATGCCCCGAAATCATCGGGGCGACGGGGCTTTGGTCAAGTCAGGTGCCCCCATTTTTGAAGCATACCCGCAAGTTCTGCACGGGGTTGCTGTTGTAGACGGTCTTGATGCTGCAGGCAATTTCATTAAATCCGCCGTGCTCGCCCAGCGGGCAGGCACCGGAGCCGCCGGCCGAGCCATCCCCGCAAATCGGCGTGCAATAGTGCTCGCCGCTGCCGGCGACCAACTCGATGCAGGCCGAGCCGTTGGGGCAGTCGCCGTCGCATTCGCTGGTGCAAAGGCCGACCCGAAAATGGTCCAGCAGGCAGGTGCCGCCGGCGCACGCGTCGGCGTTGGCCGCGCTGCACTCCTTTCCAATATCAACGACTCCTTCGGGGACACAAGCCTGCTCGAAGGTCAGCGCGCCGGAGTCGCGCGTGGGGACCGAGGCGCATGTCATGCCGTCAAGCGCGCAGACCTGATTGCATACCGGCGCGCAATGGTTCTGGCCGGCGGCGGGGAAGTCGGTGGCGGACACACAAATCTCGCCGGACCCGCAACTTCCCGGGGTGCATGACGCGCTGCAATAGGGCGTCACGGCGATGCCCCCCACCGGGTCGCATGAATCTTCGCTGCCGCAGTGACAAAGTCCATGAGCGCAGTCATTATTTTCGGCGCAGGGCGTGCCGTTGGGGGCGCCGGAGAGGCACGCGCCGTCCACACACGAGGTGCCCGTGGCGCAGGTTTCGGTGCGCCACGCCGTGCCGGTTGGCCGGCAGGTCATCAGGCTGGTGGCGTCATAACACTCTTGCTCCCCGGGGGTGCAAATCTGGCGAGGTACGCACGCCGCATCCGCGCATTCCTGGTCGTTGGCGCAGGCTTCTTCAATGAACTCCGAGCCGTCCGGTGCGCATATGCGCGTGGTATTCTCGTCGGCGCAGGTATTCTCGACGGGCGTGCAAAAGGGCGCCGGGGTGGTATCTTCTCGGGCATCCACGATATCGGATTGCGCGTCTTCGGAGGGCGCATCCTCAGAGCTGACATCGCCTGTTGAGCCGCCATCGGCTCGGGTATCCGCCGCCCCCTGATCAAGTTCGTTGCTTGCGCAGGCAGAGAGGGCACTCATAGCCAAAAATACAAGAAGAATAATCAGGCTCGAATACCGCACGCGTCGGCTCCTGGTTCAATATAGAGGATGCAAAAAGGACCAATAACACGGGCCTAAGTTACGCCGTGCGGCGAAACATTTCAACGTGTGCGCGCCCCAAAAATGTCTCTACTCCGCTGAAGCCGACGTCTCAGCACCCTTGCGACTTGCGAATTCCATGGCAAGACCTTTCTCAAGCAGCGTCACGCGCTGGATAATTTCCTGCAGATAGCGCCGATTGCGCGATGTGAGCGAATGCCCGACAAACCACCCGGCGACCCCGCCCAGAATCACTCCGGGCAGCCGCCCGCGCACCAGCGGCCCCTTGCCCGACAGAAGTCCGAGTTGCGAGCCGATGAGCACCATCTCGATGGGAAAGCTCGTCTCCTGGCGGTAGGCTTCGAGCTCGTCGGCGAGCCCGGCGATGCGCGCGCGCGCCGCGCGTAACTCACCGCGGCCGATATGCGACTCGATCTGCAACAGACGCATCGCGTATTCGCCCAGTCGTATCTCGCTGCGCGCGTTCAACTTCATAAAATCGGTCATATCAATCTCTCTGGGGCCGGTGAAAACAGCGCCTAATGAAATCTCGCTACAAAGAGGGCCAACATAAGCGTGAGTCGACTCAAGTTCAAGCGACCGGGCACCCAGGACGCCAAAACGCCCCGGAAGGCCGATGCCTTCCGGGGCGTTCTGTGCTGCGAAACGATTCGCTTTTAAGTGGAGCCTATCGGGATCGAACCGATGACCTCTACGCTGCCAGCGTAGCGCTCTCCCAGCTGAGCTAAGGCCCCGTTTTCACTTCAGTTGCCGTTTCCAAATGGAGCGGGCTTCCCAACGGGAGGCGATATATAGAAGAGGATTATTGCCCTGTCAACAAGTATTTTTATTTTTGCACGAAAGATGTCGATTCCCCTGAATACGCGCCGCGATCAGCCCGGCGGCCGCTGCTCTTCAAGGAAGCGAATATAGCCCTGGTAACCCGCGTCGGGGTAATTCTTGGCGAGCTTCTCAAAATGCTGCAGGGCCCCGGCGATATCATTCTCCTGATAGGCCAGCACACCCAGGGCGAAGTCGACATTATAGTCCGGGAGCAACTCCCCGACCTCGGCCAGAAATGCGCGGCGTTTCTCGGGGGAGTATCCGGCGGCCTGCTCGATGCGCCAGCGCGCGAAGAGCTCGACCTCATAGGGCGTTAGCAGCAGCCAGGGCGAGTATTGATCCTTGAGCAAATGCGCCCAGCGGTAGCGCGCGAGGATATCGGCGATGAGCGGCGCGTCCTCGGAGGTCCACGCGCCCGCCTCGCTGATGAGGCCGCGCTCAATCAGCATTGCCAATTGATTGCCGCAGTTGTCGCGATACTGCGCAAATTGGGCGGGCGGCGGGTCATTAAGGGCAAGTTGCAGGTCTATTTCCCCCGCTCCAAGCGCCTTTCGCAGCGTGTCGAGCCCCTGGGCGCAGGCATCTCGAAGGGGCAGGGTCGCCGCGACAAAACCCTCATAGCCGGTCGCCGGGATGATCTCATTGCTATAATAGCCCAACTTCTCAAGGGTCGCGGCTTCATCTGCAGGATCGGGTGAGGTGAAATCAAATTGATTGAGCACGCGCGCCGTCTGGATAAATCGCGTCCAATCCTCGGCAACCTGGTCGAGTTGTACGGATTTGAATTTCTCGTCGCGCTGGGCTTGCAGCTTTCTGGCGTCAATATGGAGCGCCTTGAACTCAAAACTCGCCGCGCTGATCGTATTGGGCCCCGGCAGGCGCCAGAACCCGATGCCTGCGGCGAGCAGGGCGCAGACTCCAAACGCAATAAGTAGGGTGGTATGTGACCCGCTATGCTCCGGTTTTGGATGCTCTTGGGACATGGACAACTCACCGATGGAATCGATCGAAGGAATTTATAGAAAGACGCGAATGCTTGGGCGTGGTGCGACTTGTCATCAGTCGCGCATCTGTGCAGACTGCGCATCGTAAAGGACTCGGGTCCCGAAACGCAATCACGGAGTCTTTGCGTACCCCGGCGATTATACCGGTGCATCCGAGCGAAGTCGACTTTCTTGAAAAAACCGATGCCACCGCATCCATGAGGCACAATGTTAACAGAACTTTTCTTACAAGCCGCACTTATTGGCGCCGAATGGGTCCTCTGGCTTCTGGTCGTGCTCAGCATTCTGAGCGTTTTGGCCATGGTCGAGCGCGTCGTCTTCTATCGGAAGCGCAGCATCGATATTCAGGCGGTGCGCGTGAAGCTTGAGAAGTTGCTGGGAAAGGAGGACTTCGACGGAGCGGCGAAATACTTGGACGAGCAGGGCGACTCGATGGAAGCGCGGGTGGTGCTCTTCGGGCTGCGGGACTGGCGCAGTGGAGTGGCGTCGGTCGAGGAGCGGATGAGCGGGGCGCTGTCGACCGAGAAGGGGCGCTATAATAAACAATTGCCTTTTTTGGGGACCATCGGCAATAACGCGCCGTTTATCGGACTCTTTGGCACGGTTCTGGGCATTATTGGCGCCTTCGACAGCCTGCAGAGCGGCTCGGATGAGGCGGCCGCTCAGGTCATGGGGGCCATCTCGGAGGCGCTGGTCGCCACCGGCGTGGGGCTTTTGGTCGCGATTCCGGCGGTCATTGCATTCAATATCTTCCGCTCGCAAATCCAGAAGTCGGTCGCCCAGACCGACCTGCTTGGGCGCACGCTGCTGGCGCATATGCACCGCAATGATGGGAGCGCCAAAGAAGTGAAGCGCACCGACGGCAGCGCCGAGTAGGGCGTACAAAGCCAATTTGGCCGGTTCGAGTTCAATTTCATTACCCACGAGTCGCGTTATGGCCGGGTTTAATTCGGGAAGCGGCGATGATGATATCATCGCCGGCATCAATATCACTCCGCTGGTCGATATCATTCTGGTGGTCCTCATCATCTTTATGGTGACGACCTCCTATATCGTCAAAGAACAGATCAAGGTGGACCTGCCGCGGGCGGCCTCCGGGGAGGCAGAGGTCACCAGTACCCTGACGTTTAAGATCGACCAGGAGGGCGCGTATTATCTGGACGCCGAGCTCGCCTCGCTCGAGCAAATCGGCGCCGCGGTCAAAGCGCGTGTGGGCGAGGAGCCGCAAATTCGGGCGATTATCGCCGCCGATAAGGGCGTCGAATATGGCCGAGTCATCGATCTCATCGATACCATCAAGCAGAACGGCCTGGAGAAGTTTGCGCTCAATATCGAGAAGAAGACCTCCGCGACACCCGTATCGGAGAGCCCGTGACGCGCGCTGACTCCTCATCCAAACCGTCTCCCAGCGCCCCCGAGCTCGGGTCCCGAGAGCCGCAGATCCGCGACCCCTTATTGGTCGAGCCGCGCTCGGTCGGGCAGCGAGTTGTGGCCGGGCTGGGCGGGCTGACCAGCGCGGTGATTTTGCATGCCCTGGCGGGGTTGCTGCTGCTATTCTTTGCCCCCATGTGCAATATCAAGCCCTCGCAGAAACCTGCCGATGATTCGGTGGTTGCGGTGGCCGTCGTCGAAGACACTCCACCGGAAGTTGTGCAAGTTGAACCTGAACCGGAGCCCGAACCGGAACCGGAGGCTGAACCGGAGCCCGAACCCGAGCCGGAGCCCGAACCCGAGCCGGAGGCTGAACCCGAACCCGTGCCGGAACCCGAAGTCATTCCCGACCCGGAGCCCAAACCGGAGCCCAAGCCCACACCCACGCCCGAGTCGAACGCCATCGAGGCGGAGTCGATGAACGCGGACAACCTTGAGGGGTTATCGGAGGAATCAACGTCGACGGACGGCGACGCCCCGGCGTTCAAGATCGGCACCAACCTCAATACCGGCAGGGTAACCACCAAATACGTCGACCCCAATCGTTTTGGCAAAATCAAAACCGGCGATGGCGACGGCGAGGGCTATGGCTCGGGCGCAAAACCCGCGGCGGGCAGCGAGAAACCCAGCGGCCCGACCCGAAAACCGCGCGCCCTCCAGCAGCCCAAGGCCGACCCCTCCGATTACCCACTCGCCGCCAAGCGCCGCGGCATCGGCGGCACGGTGGTGGCGATTTTAAGCATCGATACCCAGGGAAATGTGGAATCTGTTCAGATCGTTAAGTCTGCGGGCGATGCCTTCGATGCGTTGGCTCGCAAGACCTTTTTGAAGTGGAAGTTTGAGCCCGCGCTCAAGAACGGATCGCCGGTCAAGGATACGATTCGCGCGACGCATATCTTCGAGATTCAAAATTAACCCGCCAGATTATGCTGAATTTGCACCGAATTGAGGCCGAATTTACTCAGATATGAACCCATCCTCCTTTGAAAATTGTTAATGATTTCGATAGTTTGATTCTGATATCGGGACACCCTCCGGGTCCCACCAACGTGCGTTTCGCGTCCCGGCTTCATACTAAGAGAATATGAACGCCTGGCGAAAGTACTGAACGGACGATCATTTTTTGTTGCATTCTATATATTTGTGCAGTAGAAAGATGTTCAGTAGTTCTTAATTCAGTGCGCCACGTCAAAATCAGGACGCTGCCATGCTTCAGCCAAACTATTGTAGCCCGTCGACCGCCGCTTCTTCCTATCAGGCGGATCGCCTCTCCATCGATGAAATTCTGGCTCGCCGCCAGGCGCGCCTGGACGAGCGAAAGAGCGCGTTTCCGCCCGATTTTTTGCACGGCCGGGTTGAACTTGGCGAGATTTATGGGGTCCACGGGGCGCGCTGGGTCGAAGAGGCGGTATTCATCGAGCAGTTTTTTGATGAAAATGGGGAGTTTGTGGCGTGGACCGTGGCGCGCTTTGAGGATGAGTTTTTAAGCCTCGAGCAGTCGATGCGCGACGAGGATGACGATTTTTTGCAGCGTTTCGCCGAGTTGACAGCCGAGCGGCGCCACCCGATTTTTTTGCGGGTCGAGCAGGGCGCGTGCGATGCGCTGGCCGCGGGCGGCGACGACCGGCTGCAGATGCGCTGTGCGCTGGGGCGTTTGCTCGAGCTTGAGCAGGAGTTTCTCGGCGTGGTGCGCGACAAGGATATCGCGGATGTGCGCGAGATCTATTCGCAGCGCGAAGCCATCTTGCAGGACTCGCGCGTCAATATCCTGTCGCTTATCTGTCTGTGCGCGCGCCTGGCCGACTGAGAGAACGGGCGCCATACGCCCATTGAAGTTGAAATTCTTGGGGGGACTGAGGGAGCGGTACGCCGGGTCTTCGCTCTTGTGTGTGACGCGCGAATACTGATACGATGTGGACACGTTTGAGGACCCTTTTTTTTGAAAACGCACCGTCATCAGCGTCCTTTTTTAAGCCTCAGGAGTTATTTTGGCGACATCGGCAAAAGCAAGTAAATCCAGCGATAAGGGCGTCAAGCACTGCCCGGCGGGGACCGTCCTTTTTCGGGAGGGCGAAGTTGGCAATAAGATGTACGTCATTAAGTCCGGAAAGATTCGGCTGAGCAAAAAGATTCAGGATTCCTCCATCGTCCTGGAAGAGCTCGGGGCGGGCGGGTTTTGCGGGGAGATCGCCATGGTCAGCGACCAGCCGCGCCCGGTGACCGCCACGGTGATTGGCGACGCGGCGGTCATCCAGATCGATGCCGGTCAATTTGAGAATATGCTGCGCAGCAACTCGGATATCGCGGTGCGCATGATGAAGCGCATGACCCAGCGACTGACCCGCGCGCAGTTTCGCCTGGCGAATTTCTCGCTGCGCACCACCAAGGCGCGCCTGATGCATCAGTTGCGCTACGAGGCGCTCAACCATTCCAAGGACGGCTCGGTGCACGGGCTGGCGCCGATTCCCGATGATATCGCCGACGCGCTGGGGCTTGAAATCGGTGAGTTGAAGCGCATCCTCACGACGCTGGTGAAAGACGAGCTGATCGAGGTCGACGCGCGCGGTTTTTTCCAGATTATCGATATCGAGGCCTACGACCGCTTCCTGCGCTATCTGGAGCTTCACGACCGCTTTGAATACGACTCCTGAGCGTGGAAGAAACGGATCGATTGGGCTGGGATAAGGCGAGCTGGGATTCTTTCGTCGCGCGCCTTTATCGCCAGCGGGAGTTCGTCATCAAGCTGGGTCTGGCGCCCATCCTCGAAGCACTCGAATTGGAGGGTCAGCCCCAGCGCAGCCACGCGCGTATCCTGGTCGCCGGGAGTAACGGGAAAGGCCAGACCTCGGCGTTTATCAGCGCGATATTGAAAGCCCACGGCCTGCGCGTGGGCTTTTTTAGTAGCCCGCATATTATCGATTTTCGCGAGCGTTTTCGGGTTGATGGCCGCCTGGTCTCGCGCGCGGAGTTGATGGCGGTCGGCAACCGGGTTTTGGAGCGCTACGGCGACCTGCAAACGCCGGGGCCACAACTCACATTCTTTGAGTCCGCGGCGCTGATGGCAGCGCTTGTTTTTCAGGCGCGCTCGGTCGATGTGGGCGTTTATGAGGTCGGCCTGGGTGGTCGGCTCGACGCGACGAATGCGCTGGAGCCCGACTTAAGCGTCGTGACCTCCATCGGGCTCGATCATACCGACTTTTTGGGGGAAACGCTTGAAGCGGTGGCCGGCGAAAAGGCGGGGATTTTTCGCGCGGATAGACCTGCGATTATTGCGCGGCAGGCACACGAGGCGGCATTTTTGGAGCTTCGCCGGCGTGCGCCGGCGGACGCGCTATTTTTCGGCAATGATTTTCGGGTCGACGCGCGCGGGCTTATCGAGCTTGGTGCACCTGACGACCCGCGCGCGACCACCTTGCAGTGGGCGCCCGATGCCGCGCCGACCGCTCAGTGGAACGCGGCATGCGCGAGCGCCGCGGCGGCGAGGTTTCTGGGCCATGCGTTCGAGCCGAGCCTCGCGCTCAAGGGACTCAACGCGTGTCGATGGCCGGGGCGTCTGGACCGGCGCAGGCTTCGGACTGGCGCCGGCTCTGCCGAGTATGATTATCTTTTCGACGCCGCCCATAATCCCGACGCCGCGGCGATGCTCTTTGAGCATATTGAGCGCAATAATATTACGATTTCGGCGGTGCTCTGCACCTCGATGCGCAATAAGGACGTCGCCGGAACCTTCGCGAATATCCCGGCGGAGGTGCCGGTTTTTGCGGTCTTGCTCGACTTTGAGCGCGCCGCAAAAACCGAGCAGCTGCGCGCGGCGCTCAGCGGCAAAGACCTCCAGGCCTTCGGCTCCACTCAGGCGATGCTCGCCGCGGCGCGCGCCGAGGTGGATCGGGGCGGGCAGGGCGGGGTGATTCTGGTCTTCGGGTCGATCTATTTATTGGGCGAGTGCTTTTCGGCGCTGGGCGTTGAGCCCGAGTCGTTGCGAAGCGATATTCTTTGAATGCCTGCAAAAATTTGGCAATAAGCCTTGGAAATCGCCAAAGTCCGGGGTTGCCGTGCGGGGTTCTGTGTCTAGCTTCGGCTTCGACTAAGGCTATTGGCTAAGGAGTCCAAAATGACGAAAAAGAGCGAATTCGACAAACCCGACACGACTGACTTCCACGGGCGCAAGCGCGAGCTCATCAAGTACGGGCGTGAGAAGGGCCGGTTGACCTGGCCCGAGATCCGCAAGGCCCTGCCGCCGGAGCACCTCAGCGGCACCGAGTTGGAGGTCCTGCTATTTACGTGCAAGAATATGGGCATTGAGATCCGCGAGTAATTCTTGGGTCTTCTGAAAGATGACCCGCTCCAAATAAAAAGACCCGCGGCTCCGATTTGGGAGCCGCGGGTCTCTTTATTCACTCAAGTGCATCCATCAGTCGGTGCGCTCGCCCCAGAATTTACCCTCCACATCGGCGGTGAGGTTATCGTTGAAGCGGATCTTCACGTCCCATTTGCAGTTAAGCTCGGCCGGCGAATCCTGGCCGAGGTATTGCACCAGCGGAAGCGGCTTGCCGCTCCAGTCGCCCTGGTAGGTTTCGGGCTGAATCAGGGCGCAATGTGCGTCGGCGGGCGTGGCGATCAGGAAGTGATTGCCGCCCTCGGCGACCAGGCTGGTGGAGGCGTAGTCGCGCAATTTATCGCTCGCCTGGGTGAGCAGGCCCTGGCAAAGGTTATTGACGGCCCCGTAGACCGCGCCGCTGGTGCTGCCGGAGGCCGATTCGGCGAGGCTCTCACAGTTGATGAGCTTCCCAAGGGCCAACTCGAGCGAATCGCAGGGCAGGTTGCTATTGGTTCCGCAATCGTCGCCGAAAATGGCGGGCAATACGATTTTCTCCAGAATGCCCACCAGGAGCGCGCCGTAGTTAAGCGTCAGGGTATGCTGGTCGATTTTGAGCTTGTCGGAGCCAATAAGCGCGCCGCCGAAGACGCCGGTGACCGGGTCAACGAGAAGTTGGGTCGATCCGACCCGACGCGTCGAGCAGGCGGCAGGGTCGGGGGCTTCGGAACATCCGCGGCTCCAGTTAAAGACGAAGTCATTCCAGACCTGCTTGCCTGACTCGCTCGGCAGCGCGCCGATCAGATTGCCGTTTGCGTCCACCGAGACCACCGGGGCTTCGCTGAAGCGCATGGTGCCTTCGACGCGGAAGTGGCGAAGCGTATCGTAGATATCGCCGGTGATTTCGACCGTATTACCCAGCCAGGCCGGCGCGCTATTTTCAAGCCAGTTCTCGGCGACCGCGTTGATGGCGTCGCGCAAGATGCTATTGCCGAGTCCGGAATCGATGAATCCCTGAATCGCCTGAACAATCGAACTATTTGCGGGGAGAAAGTCCAAGAGCAGGTCGATCAGCCCGGGGGTATTCGCCGGGCAGGACTGCGGGTCGGGCGGATTGGTGCCGCAGCCGACCACGAAGCTGCCCGGGTCATTGGCAAGGCGCCCGATGAGGCTGACCACGGTTTCCACGGCGGGCGGCAGCGCGCCGACCAGGTCGAAGTCATGGACGACATCATAGGTGCCCACGATATTGGGAAGATGGTCGACCAGGTCGACCACGACATTGACCGAAATGCCGTCGTGAACCGGGTCGTTATTGTCGGCGCAGCCGTAAGCGACTTCGACATCGCCATTATGGTTGAGCGAGCGCGCCCAGGCGCCGACGGTATAGGCTTCGCCGTTGGGGCGGTCGGGGAACATCACCGTCGGCAGCGCGCCGCTGCCGTCAACACGCCCCTGGGTTTCCAGAACCGCAGTCTGATTTGCGTTGGTCAGCAGCGACGCACAGGTGACGCTTGCGGGGAAAAGACGCACGTCGATCGGGCCGATCTGAGCGGTGCCGGCGTGGGTAAAGTCCACGATATAATTCGCGCGGTCCTTGCTGGAAACGCCAATCATCCAGTTGATGGGGGCAATCTCGGCATTGTCGGTTTTTGCCGTTAATTGGCCGGTTCCGGCGGACTCACCGCCACGAAGCGTCACCCGCGCGATACCCTCGGCATCGGTATACCCGCTGGTCGCGCTGAGGCTGAGCTCGGTGCCGTCGAAGTTGCTCTCAAATGTAATGAGTGCGTCGGCAACCGGTTGGCCGCTGGCGTCGATGAGTTGCGCGCGAAGGTCGGTATTGGTCCCGAAAATCACGCCCACGGTACATGTGGATTGCTCGGGTTGGCACTCCGGCGACAGGTGCAGCAGCTTCGCGTTTTCGGGGGCAGGGGTCGTATCACCGGGGCGGTCAACGATATCGGTATTATGCGTCTCGCCGGGTTCGTCGGTGCACCCAAACCCTGTGGCAACCAGCAGGCCCAGTGCCCATATCGTGGCAATTCGTTTGCTATTCATCATAGTTAAAGCTCCTCATGACGCGGGCCGTTGGGCGCGTGTCTTCCGACCGGGTCGGCGCTCTCAAAGTGGGTAAAGCGAATAAATCTTGGATAAATTTTTCGTTTGCAGCTGAGTACAGGCTATAATAGGCGAAACTACATAGGGTTTCAAAAGGTTTTTGTCGAGTGGCCGGGAATATAATTAATCGGCGATTTTGATTGATATTGGCAGAATAATATCAGTTTCTTGACACGACTTGCGACCATGCTAGCATCATGCTGTGAATCGAAGTCAACGCATATCATTCGCCACAAAACGCTTGGATAAACGCCTCTTTTATAGAGGAGCGCCCAGACGCAGTGATTTTACACCGGTTTTTCCCCAGTGAGTTCGGTAGCAAGGAGTCGCGCTTGAAGTTAAAATCCGATCAAAATCCGACCGCCGCTCCGGCAAATAAAGACGCTCGGATTCAAGCCGGCGCCCGCGCTCATTCAGGCTGGTTGACCTGGATGGTGCCCACGCTTGTGGGCCTGTCGGTGGGCATGGGGTGCGCGCATCAGCCCGCCAGCCCGAGCGACGACCTGGTCCGCACCCAGCAGGTCGAAATGGACCGACGCCTCGATGAAATGCAGCAGGCCAATGGGCGGCTGAGCGTGCGCATCGAGGAGTTGGAAGACCAGCTTTTTTTGCTGCAGGATATGACCGAGTCGAATCGCATCGCGCTGCGACGCCACGGTTATATGCAGCGCGGCACGTATCTGACCCAGAATGACGAGCGCGCCGAGGATGACGCGCGAGCCCGGGCGCCGGGGCCGACGCCGGAGTCGTATTCGGGAGCTCCAACCCCGTACGGCGCGCCGGTTGATGACGGCTATCAGGCGCGCGAGGCGCAGCGCGCGAACCGAAATATTCGACGAATTGAACTGGCATCGCCGCAGCAAAACGCGCCTGCGCCCGTGGTGGCGCAACCCGCGCCAGAGGCTTCGACGCATGATGACGACACGATGGTCGAAGTGGTCATTACCGATGAGCAATTTCGTGACTTCGTCGGCGATGACGGCCGCCGTGCGGCCCCCGCCTCGAGCGCCGCGCCGCGCAGCGGTCGGGCCCAGGCGCCGGTGACCGACGAGAAGCTCGGCACCAGCCAGCAATTGGCCGCGAAAGCCCCGAAAAATTCGGCGAGTTCTTCGCCAGGCGCCCAGAAGAAGGCCGCCAAAAACTCGCTGGCCCTATATAAGGCTGCGCTCGCCGATTACCAGAGCGGCAGCTATGCCCAGGCCCTTGTCGGGTTTGAGTCATTTTTGGCCGCCGACCCCAATCCCACCTATATCGATAATGGGCTGTATTGGATCGGCGAGTGCCATTATGGACTCGGCGATTATCAGCAGGCCACCGCATCGTTTCAGCGCGTTTTGAGCGAGCAACCCGATGGCAATAAAGTTCCCGACGCCATGTTGAAGATGTCGCTGGCCTACGAGCGCATGAATGACCTTGCGCGCACCCGCGAGTTGCTCGAAAAACTGACCGACCGCTACCCGACGACCAACGCCGGGCGTCTGGGTGCTCAGAAACTCGCGGAGTTACCGGGTCGCCCGCTTCAAAACTAACGCGCGACCTTTTTGGACGCTTTGTTTGTAGACGTTTCAAACCTCCCCATTCGGCATCATCCAGGATCTTGTTTATGTGCAAATCAGATCGCAATCCATCTCGTATGACGCGGGTCGCGGCCGCGGCGGCCGCGGCGTTTAGCCTCATGGCAGTCGGTGCGTCGGCCGAGGCGCAGACCTATTTGTCCGACCAAAAAGAGGGCGCAAGCGACTATCATGTGGTCGATGATGGGGATACGCTCTGGGACCTCTCGGGGCGCTTCTACGGCGACACCTACGAGTGGCCGCGCATGTGGAGTTATAATGCGCATATCACCAACCCGCACTGGATTTATCCGGGGGATATCGTCTATTTGCGCGCGGCCACCGGCGCGCAACCCGGCGGCGGCGGCCAGGCGACTGGCCAGGCGCAAAGCGCGCTGCAAAATGGCGAGCTTTATTTGCCGGTGGGCGGCTATATTTTGAATGAAGAGGCGCCCTATAGCGGACGAATCCGCGGGTCGCGCAAGGGGGCGGCGATGCTCTCGGAGTTCGACACCGCGTGGGTGGGTTTTGGCCAGGACTCCTATAGTGAGGAGGAGCGCGAAAAACTTAGCGATGAGGAGCGCGCAAAGATCCAGCAAGGCGGCGAAGTCCAGGTGGGCGACCGGTTCTCGATTGTCCGCGAAGACGGCACGATCGAGGACGATGAGGGCAACGCCATCGGGTATAAATATAAGGTGCTCGGCGTGGCGCAGGTGACGAAGGTCTCTGAGGAGCATTATGACGAAATCGATATCGTGCAGTCCTGGCAGGAGATCTACCGCGGCGATATGTTGATCCCGTATGAGCGCCAGCTCAAGGTTGTGAAGCAAACGACGGCCACGACCGACGGGGTCGCCAAAGTCGTCGACACCATGCGGCCCGGGCGGCTCTTCGGTGAGCAGAATTACGTCTTTATCAATAAGGGCGCGGCGGACGGTGTGCGCAGCGGCAATCGTTTCTTTGCCTACCAGCGTTATGAAGGGCTGCACCTGGATGAGGTTGATGACGCGCTCGATGACAAGATTCCCTGGTCGCGCGTAGGCCAGATGATGGTCATTGATGTTCGCGAGAATTTCTCCACGGCGCTGATTATCGATTCAAATCGCGAGATCTCGGTGGGCGACCGTCTGGAGATGTATAACGGGCATTGATTTAGCGGATTGATGGAATTCAAAAAGCCTCGGCCAGTCGGCCGGGGCTTTTTTTGTGTGCGTATTCGGTAGGAGGGAATTCAGGCCATGTAAATGGAGTCCGATTCATTCTCATAATCGTGAGTTTACATAATATACATTATCGGACACAAGGGGTCTGAGATTCACAAATAGAAAATCGCCCCGAACCCGGCAATTTATCAACCATTGATAAATTCTGAATTTGAGGCGATTTCATGGGTATTTTATCGCGGCCTATTTCGAGCGAAATTTGTCCATCAACTTATCGAAGAACCCCTTTTTACTATCGCGTTCCTCACGCATCGCAATCAGACGTTGCTGGCGCTGGGCTTCGACATTTCGTGGGTCGTTTTGGAGCGCGGATGCAAAGAGGTTCTTTGCCTTGGTTTGTTGACCCAGACCCAGGCAAACCACCCCGAGAAACGTCAGCAGAGAATCGTTCTCGGGCGACTTGATCGACAGCGCGTCGAGCTTTTCCTGGATTTCGACCGCCCGCTGGCGCTTTTGTGGGACGCCCGCTTCGTTTTTGGGAATCTGCAGATACTCGGTATACAGAAAATGCGCGGCGTATTCGTCCTCGTCGGGATGCAGCTCGACGGCGCGGCGAAATTGCTCGTGCGCGCCATTATAGCTGCCGGTTTGCAGCATCGTTTTACCGCGGCGAAACGCGCCCTCAGCGTCGATGATATTGACGATATTCTGGTCGCCCGCTTGCTGGCTAAAATCGTATTCGGCGCGCTTGTCGGGGTCCGACAGTGTTTGTTGTGCGGTATTGAGGGCTGCAAAAATCTCTTGAATCTGGCGCTTTGAGTTTTCGTCCAGATCCACCGCACCCCAGCGGTCGGCGTGCCACTCGCGGGCTTTGATCCGAAACTGCTTCAAAACAGTCGCGTCATCCAGAGTGTCCGGGTTCAATCCGAGTAACTCATAATAGGTGTCTTCCTGGATGCGCGCGTGCATCGCCTCAATTCTCTTGCGATCTGCGTCTAAATTTTCGGCCATGATTCCTCAAATGCAAAGCTCAGTGATATTCGCGCCCACGATAGTATGGGCGATGGCTAGCTGCAAGGACTTTTGGCGCGCCGTGTGTTTGTATGCAGGTTTGCTCAATAAACCGCTAATAAACTTTTTCGGACGTATATCGTTGCGGGTGGGCAAAATTTTCTTGGAGCAAGTGCGCCCCTTCGGGAAAATAGATTTTGCAGGTTCGCCACGGGCCCCCGGCCGCTGAACGCGGCCAGCCCCCAGGCTTGCGCCTGGGGGCTTATATGGTTGCTCTGGCAATGATTTTGCGGGACCGACACATCGCGAACCGACCACTTTGCAGATTCCCCACGAGAACCGACCACTTTGCAGATTCCCCACTTCGCGAACCGACCACTCCGATTAACCCGAACATCCGCCCCCCAGGCGCAGCCTGGGGGGCAAGGCGCGCAGGCACCGGGGCCTTTGCGGCTTTACCGGAGTCGCCAGCGCAATCATTCTTCAGGCGTTAAAAGGTAGAGATAATACGCATAAAATACGACCAGGCGTCCACCAAGCCAGAAGAGCTCCGTTGCACCTCCGCCAAGCTCTATCATTTCCGTGATTTCACCGGACTTTTCGTCTAAAAATGCAATATGGGCGAGCTGCGATTTGTCCTCCAATAATACGGCAAATCCATAGGGCGTCGACACCACCCTTTCGGCTTTATATATATCATCGATAAATTGCTCGCAAATTAGATCGCCGTTAAGCACATCAAAAAGAACAACTCTATTATTGTCGATTGCAGCAAAACATCCCCGTTCACGCCCGCCGATAAAGGGAACTTGACCAACGGGCGTTTCGATCTCCCCAAGGACTTTCAGGGTTCGTGTATCAATAAGATTATAATGGCATTGATCGTTATCGAAATTTCGCCAGTTTTAAAGCCATGGAGTCGTCTATTCGCCGCCAGATTTTGTTTGCCGATCGACCGACAAAGCGCACTGCGGATGGACGCTCTTTTTTCTCTACCCACATCTTGCGGCACCATGACATTCTTTGCCGACGGTTTGACAAATCGCGGTATATCCGTGCCTTTGATAAAGAATAATTCCTGCGCCGCTCACACCGCAGTACCTAATTGACGTGAACTGCCTCCGCAGAGAGCACCGAATCATGGTGTTTCTCCGGCAGGAACGCTGATTGTTTGGCTTCCGGATACCACCCAAAGACTGTACCTCGAAACCATTCTTTTTCTTCGGGAAACAACATATTTGAATATGATGGGGCATTTCGTCGTATCCACGAATGTACCCGCTTAGACAATATAGGAGTTGCTGATCCGTGGATTGACCAATAGAACCAATCGGCCGCGGCGTTAGGGCGTTCGAACGACCAATACATTGCATAGAGAGGTGATGCCTCAACGACATTCCCGCATTTTCCGCATGGCATTCTTTTCAAACCGTAGGGCGCTGCGGGCCAACCCAATGGCTGAGTTGCACGAAGGCCTATGTAGTCGTCATTTGGCCCACGGACGACCTTGGCAGGTATGGTCGCTAGACCTTGATTCAGGCCAGCATCGCAAAGACTCTGATAAAAATTTTGAGTGACGACCAATGCGAGTGATTCATAAGTTCGAAAAATACACGCCCCCCCCGAGTCTGGGATGATGAGTTCTAAATGCGCGTCATCACGCAACGCCAGGCTCGCGACCCCGCATTCGCTACAAATTCGTTGTTCATTAATAGGCTTGTTGTTTTCGTGAACCCGGCTATTAAAATGCGGTTTAAAGAGCATAAGATCAGCATTGTGTTTATCATTCAGTGCAAATACGGCCCGCCAAGTTTCGGTTAAATCCTCTTTCAAATCTCGTCGAATTATATTTCGCAAATCTTGGACACCCCCCCAATCTGACTCCGCAAGCTCAAACTCATAACGGAAGAAGTCCGGCATCTGGCCCTTCCATGTCAGGCAACGCGAAAATTGATGTAATATCGTGCCTTCGAGTTCACTTTTTTGCGAGTTTATGCTTAGCGAAATTATACGTCTCATTATATCTTCTCATTGCTGTTTACTTCATTAATCGCTGATATTCTTTGCCAACCGCATTCTTAAAGAAAAAAGCGACATGGGGATTTTGAAGAAAATTGTGATAAATGTTTACGAGATGAAAATACATTCTAGAATGAACTTTCTCCCGGTCGCCGGGAGCAAGATTCTTCATCGCTTCCATATAGGCCTGACGGGACACAAGCCCTACCAACTCGAAGTCCTGAAAAATTGAATCATTTCGAATTCGAGCATTGAGCCGCTGATGAAAACCACCCTCCATCATATGCGTCCCGGCAAAATTGTGAAGAATGCGCGGCAAATATAGCGCCGGCTGGTCAAATTGGCCGGCATATTCCT
>Ga0209075_1000877_pt1 | contig 29079 bp, 26 predicted proteins | sample Stecom2011_FD_187523 | JGI IMG/M metagenome (GOLD analysis project Ga0209075, IMG submission 187523) | Agricultural soil microbial communities from Utah to study Nitrogen management - Steer compost 2011 (SPAdes) (version 2) | ecosystem: Environmental > Terrestrial > Soil > Agricultural land...
CTCAAATCAATGGATACAGAGGAGAAGTAGAAACCGATAAGGACATTATACACCGAGTAAAATATGATATTTTTTATTTAGAAAATTGGTCATTTTTACTGGATTTGAAAATCGTGATATCAACCATCTTCAATGCGGTTAAAGGAGAGAAAAAGGCTTACTAATGAATAATTTGGTTTCCATAATTACTCCTACTTTTAATTCTGAAAAATACATTCGGCAAACCATACAATCTGTACAAAATCAGACCTATCAGAACTGGGAAATGATTATTGTGGATGACTACTCCTCTGATACCACTGTGAAAATTATTGAAGAAATTGCAAAACAAGAACCTCGAATTACACTAATCAAATCTGATAAAAATTCTGGTCCTGCTATTTCTCGAAACAAAGGAATTGAAAAAGCAAAAGGAAAATACATGACCTTTCTGGACGCTGATGATATCTGGTTTGAAGATTTTGTTCAGAATAGCATTGATACTATTCATAAAAAGGGAATTCATTTTGTTTTTTCGTCTTATAAAAGATCTGATGAACAATTGAATTTTATTTATTCAGATTTTATAGTGCCTGAAAAAGTAACCTATACAGATATCCTTAAGTCTAACTCTATCAGTTGCTTGACAGCTTTTATTGATATTGGAGTGCTGGGAAAAAAGTTTATGCCAGAGGTTTATAAGCGTCAAGATATGGGATTATGGTTGAAATACCTCAAAGAAATTCCCTTTGCTTATGGAATAAAAGAACCTAAAGCTATTTACAGAATACGTGAGAACTCTCTATCAAGAAAAAAGTCTGATTTGATAAAATATCAATGGCAATTTTATCGAAAAGTAGAAAAACTATCAGTAATTAGTTCCATTTATTATATGGTGCAATGGGCTGTTAGAGGATTTCTGAAATACAGAAACTAAAGTTTAGATTCAAACTGCTTGAGCTTTCCTGCTTTTGTTCTTTCTAATGCATTTTTTCTTTCAAAAGTAAAGTGCAAATTAGGCTCAAGATATGTTTCTATAGCTTTTTGAACTTCTTTTATTTGTTGTGGAGACAAAGTTTTTTCACTCACATAATAAATTTCAAATCTATCAATTTGAGTTTGTTTTATTACAAACTCTTTTACATTGCCATCGTTTTCGATTACCGATTTTGTAATGTAATAAAAAGTAAGTCCGGCTGCTTTTTTTCCGCTCGGAAGAATGGCAAAATCATTAGTTCTACCAACGAGTTTTTTCAGAATAGGCTTTTTTGAAGTCGAATTCTCGCACAATACTCCCACATCTCCTATCTCGTAACGCACAAAAGGATGAGCTTTATTATATAAACTCGTAATTACTACCTTGCCCTCTATCCCAAATTCAACAGGTCTGTTGTTTTCATCAAGAATTTCCACAAATAATGTTTCTGCATTAAGTTGCCATTCGTCTTTCGGATTCTGAAAAGCAATTAAATCGAGCTCTGATGCTCCATATTCATTTACCACAGGTATTCCAAACTGTTTTTCGAGGAGTTTTTTATCTTCCTCAAAAAGCATTTCCGAAGTAACTATACAGACTTTTAAGGTTGGACAAAGCTGTTTTAGAACAATGTTTTTCGATTGTAAATATTTAGCCAACATCACAATCGAACTCGTATAACCGTTAATATAATCAAACTTAGTAGTACTAAATTTGTTCAGTACTTTATCTAAAACTTTATCTGATAAATCAAATATAGAAAATCGATAACGATTACTTAAAAAGTCTTTTAATCTTTCTTTCTTATTTCCAATAAAATCAAGCGGAATTCCATAAAAACGAGCCTGATACGATTTATTAAAGTCAATTCCGTACCAACCAAATTTATCAATTATCGAAGCCCAAGTTAAGGCATGTGCATATTTATCTTTGGCAAAAATAAAAGGGTCACCACTTGAACCGGAAGTTTTATTTACAAAAACACTTTTCACAGAATAATCTTTTGAGAGCCGTTCCTGCAAAGGTCTTTGCAAATCTTTTTTGGTCAAAACAGGCAAGTCTTCCCATTTTTCAGGTAATTTATTCCCAACCAGATTTCTATAAAATTGATTGTTCTGAAAATGATACTTTACTATTTCCTGTTTTTTTTGCTCCACAAATTCTCGATATTCATTTTCTGGAATATTCAATATCTTTTGATATTCCTTTTGAGCTTGTTTTAAAGGAAATCCATTTAATTTGAGTGATAAATCAAAAAGCTTGAGCATCAAGAATAAATTTATTGCCTCAAAGATACTCAAAACTATGAATACCGTATGAATTTCTGTTTAATTTCCTAATTTTGCAAGATATTTTACACCTACAAATGAAAAAAGTAATTTTAATGATTTTAGACGGTTGGGGAAAATCACCCGACCCTAAAGTTTCTGCAATAGACAATGCCAACACACCTTTCATAGACAGTTTATACGTCAAATACCCTAATGCTTCGCTCAGAACAGATGGGCTAAACGTAGGACTTCCGGAAGGACAAATGGGAAATTCTGAAGTCGGACACACCAATTTGGGAGCTGGTCGAATTGTTTTTCAGGATTTGGTAAAAATCAACTTGGCTGTTCAAAATAAAACACTACAAAATCAAAAAGCATTAGTTCAAGCCTTTGATTATGCTATAAAAAACAATAAAAACGTACATTTTTTAGGATTACTTTCAGACGGAGGAGTACATTCTCATATCAATCACCTTAAAGGTCTTATAGACGCATCGGAAGCGTTCGGATTAAAGAATGTTTTTATTCATGCTTTTACGGACGGACGCGATGTTGACCCAAAATCAGGGATTGGTTTTGTACAAAACATCTTAGATTACACCCAAAACACCTGTGTAAAACTGGCTTCGGTTATCGGAAGATATTATGCAATGGATAGAGACAAGCGCTGGGAAAGAATAAAACTTGCTTATGACTTAATGGTTCACGGACAAGGAGAACATTCGCAAGATGTAATAAAATCTATTCAAAATAGTTATGACAATGATATTACCGATGAGTTCATCAAACCAATTGTAGTTACGGACGAGCAATTAAAACCTGTTACTACAATTTGCGAAGAAGATGTAGTCGTTTTCTTTAATTTTAGAACTGACCGAGGGCGAGAATTAACGGAAGCGCTTTCTCAACAAGATTTTTTAGAATTCGGAATGCATAAAATGAACTTGCATTACGTAACAATGACAAATTATGACGATACTTTTAAAGGAATTCAGGTTATTTATGACAAAGACAACCTAAATAATACTTTAGGAGAAGTACTGCAGAATAACGGAAAAACCCAAATCCGAATTGCAGAAACCGAGAAATATCCCCACGTTACTTTCTTTTTTTCTGGAGGACGTGAAGAGGCTTTTAAAGGCGAAAAGCGCATTTTATGTCCTTCACCAAAAGTTGCAACCTATGACCTAAAACCCGAAATGAGTACTTTTGATCTTAAAGACGCACTTATTCCGGAATTACAAATACAAGCTACTGATTTTGTTTGCCTAAACTTTGCTAACGGAGACATGGTCGGACATACCGGAGATATGCAGGCTGCTATCAAAGCCTGTGAAGCTGTTGACAAATGTGTAAAAGAAGTAGTTGAGGTTGCACTTGAAAACAATTATACGACTTTAATCATAGCCGACCACGGAAATTGCGAAACCATGATAAATCCGGACGGAAGCCCTAATACAGCTCACACCACCAATCCTGTTCCGATTATTTTAGTGGGAAATGACCCTGAAATCGGAATTAAAGACGGAATCTTAGCTGATATAGCTCCTACCATTTTAGATTTAATGCACATCGAAAAACCAGAAATTATGACCGGAACAACATTAGTGTGCAAGCGTTAATCACCTACTAAAAGGCAAAAACCTCAATCAAGCATTTTCAATTTCGCTTATCACAAAAAACCCAAATTAAAAATAACCTCACAACATCTAAAACAGTGAGATTATTTATTTTCAAGTGAATATTACACTAAATCGTGTTTTCTTTCGTTTGAAAATAAGGTTTTAAAAGAGTTCAGTAAAAAATTATATTTATTCATTATGAATATTAGTATATTTGCAGCCAATTTTTGTATAAAAGTGAAGAAGTTTTTTGTTGTTTTATGTTGTTTAATCGTAGGAAATTCTGTTTTTGGTCAGATTAATGAAATTGGTATTTTTGCGGGTGGTAGTAACTTTGTAGGAGATGTTGGAAAAGAAAATTATATAGACCCTAATAGTGTAGCATTAGGATTAGTATATAAATGGAATAAAAGTACCCGACACGCTTGGAGATTTTCGGTAATGCATTCTACCTTACAAATAGATGATGCCAATGCAGAGTCGTTAGCAAGACAACAAAGAAATTACGCTTTAGAAAATAAAATTACAGAGATTTCGGCCGGACTTGAATTTAATTTTTTTGAATTCAACCTCCACGATTTAGGTTTTAAAATAACTCCCTATGTGCATACTGGCTTAAATTATTTCTGGTACGACAGTATGTATTTCGCAAGCGGAGTAGCAGAAAAAGATGGAGAAAAAGCCAGAAGTTTTTCCATTCCGATGACCTTAGGGATAAAATTCAATCTAAGTCAAAGTTGGATTCTCGGATTAGAATCGAGTGTAAGATACACTTTTGCTGATGATATAGACGGAAGTCATCCAAAAAACGACAGATACGAAAATCTGAGTTTTGGAAATTTAAACAGTAATGACTGGTATGTGTTTACAGGGTTTACACTTACTTACACTTTTGGAAGAAACCCTTGTTATTGCCCTTTATAAATCATGAATTTAATAGATAAAATTGATAAAAATAAACTTCCTAAACATATCGCCATTATTATGGATGGTAACGGAAGATGGGCTAAACAAAGAGGAAAACTTCGTGTTTTTGGACATCAAAACGGCAAAAAAGCTGTTCAAAAAGTAGTCGAAAACTGTGCTAAACTACAAATTGAGAATCTTACGCTATATGCTTTTTCGACAGAAAACTGGAATCGTCCGCCTACAGAAGTAGAAACACTTATGAAGCTTTTGGTAGGAGCTATCAAAAGTGAACTAAACAAGCTTTTAGAAAATAATATCCGACTAAAAACCATTGGAAACTCAGATTTACTTCCGGATTCGGTTAGAAAACAACTCTATGAAGCTATCGAAAAAACCAAAAACAACACCGGAATGACCCTCACCATAGCCCTGAGTTATGGCTCAAGAGAAGAATTAACAAATGTTTTTAAAAACATTTGTGATAAAGTTAAAAATAATATAATTTCGACCGAAGCTATTGATGAATCGGTTATAAATCAGCACCTTTACACACACGATTTACCTGATGTAGATTTACTTATAAGAACCAGTGGAGAACAAAGAATAAGTAACTTCTTATTATGGCAAATTGCTTATGCAGAACTGTATTTTACGGAAGTGCTATGGCCTGATTTTCAAGATAACGATTTATATGAAGCTATCATTAGTTACCAAAACAGAGAACGCAGATTTGGAAAAACAAGCGAACAAATTAAATAAACTTACTACCTTACTAAAGAAGTTTATTGTCATAGGAGTTTTATTTTTAAGTACTATAGTTACTTATGCTCAACCCAACGAAGACTTTGCCTCGGGCAAATATTACACTCTAGGTGGAGTGAAAGTTACTGGTAAAGTCAATTATCAAGAACAAACTGTCGTCACTTTTTCAGGACTCGAAAAAGGACAAAAAATTCAAGTACCCGGAGAAGAAACAGCCAACGCTATTAAAAGACTATGGGGATTAGGACTATTTAACGACATCAATATCTATATTGACGAAATCCGAGGAGATAGTGTTTTCTTACGCTTAAATCTAAACGAGCTCCCTAAATTGAGTGAGGTAAAAATTGAAGGAATTAAAAAATCAAAAGCCGAAGGGATTATTAAAGAAGCCAATCTTACTAAGGGTAAAATCGTAAACGAAAACTTAATTACAACCACAAAAAACTACATCGAAAACAAATACCGTAAAGACGGATTTTATAAAACCAAAGTTATTATCAGCACTATGCCCGATTCGCTTGACAATCAGGTTAAAATGCTAGTAAATATAGACAAAGGAAGTAAAACCAGAATTAGTTCTATAGACTTTGAAGGAAACGAAGTGTTTTCGGATGCGAAACTTCGTAGAACCATGAAAAAAACAAAAGAGAAAAACCTTCTTAGAATTTTTAGATTGGATTTACGTGCCTCAAAATTTATCAGAGACGAGTATAAAAACGATTTAGTATCTATTATTGACAAATACAAAGAAAACGGTTATAGAGACGCACGAATTGTATCAGATACAATGATATACGACAAAGACAAAGACCGTTTGTCCTTTAACATCAAGTTAGAAGAAGGTAACAAATATTATTTTGGAGATATCAAATTCTTAGGTAACTCTATCTATACAGACGAGCAACTACGTCGTGCTATCGGAATCAACAAAGGTGATGAATATAACGGAATTTTACTTCAGCAGAGAATCGAGAACAGAACTAATCCGGATGCAGAAGATTTAACCAACCTTTACCACAACAACGGATATTTGTTTTCTCGAATTAATGCAGTAGAAACAAGAACCGTAAATGACACCATTGATTTTGAAATTCGAATTATCGAAGGTCCGATTGCCTATTTCAACAACATCACAGTGGTCGGAAACGACAAAACCAACGATAAAGTTATATATAGAGAGCTCCGAACAAGACCCGGACAAAAATGGAACAAAGAACTCGTTATGAGAAGTATCAGAGAACTTGGTCAACTTAATATTTTTGATGCTGAAACTATCCGCCCAGACGTAAAAAACCCTGATCCAGTAGCAGGAACAGTAGATATAGAGTGGAATGTTGTTGAAAAAGGAGCAAGTCAGGTTCAACTACAAGGAGGTTACGGAGGAGGAGGTTTTATCGGAACATTAGCCCTTTCGTTTAACAACTTCTCGATAGGAAGCCTGTTTGATAAAGAAGCCTACAAACCTCTACCTATGGGAGATGGTCAGAGCTTATCTCTACGACTACAAGGAAGTTCTTATTTTCAGACCTATAGCTTGTCTTTTTCAGAACCATGGTTAGGAGGTAAAAAACCAGTACAATTTACCACTTCCCTATCGTACAGTAAGCAATTCTTATACAACTGGAGTACTAGAGACGTAGACAAAAGTCAATACTTCAATATTATTTCACTATACGTAGGATTAGGAAAACGACTTACAGTTCCGGATAACGATTTTTATCTACGTCAAGGAATAGGATTCCAATATTATGACATCAAAAACTATCAAGTAGGTTTGTTTAGCTTTGACAATGGTTATGCTAGAAACCTTTCTTATACAATAGGCTTTAGCAGAAACAACAAAGGCCATAACCCGATTTTCCCTACTTCAGGAGCTGAAATAGGAATAACAGGTAAATTTACTCCTCCTTATTCCCTATTTAACGGTATAGATTATGGAGATTTAGAAAATCAAGAAAAATATAAACTAAAATACGATCCTAGTAAAAACAACAGAGATTATGTTTTAGATCCGAATAGTGGACACACAACTTCAAATAATTACATCCGATATACGGGAGGAGTTGCAGCTAACGGACTACGTTATGTTGAAAAAGTTGACACATACCAACAGGCTGATGCCGACAACGCAAAAATTGACCAAGCTAAATACAACTGGCTAGAATATTATAAATTAAAGTTTAATTTAGATGCTTATACGCAACTTAGAGGTAAATTTGTTTTGCGTTCTGCTGCAGAATTCGGATATTTGGGAGCCTATAATAACGAAAGAGGATTGGTTCCGTTCGAAAGATTTTTTGTAGGAGGAGACGGATTGGCTAACTTTTCTCTTGATGGTAGAGAGATTATACAGCTTAGAGGTTATCCTAATAACTCTTTGTCAAGTAACGATGGGGCTGCTATTTATAATAAATTTTCTTTAGAATTACGCTATCCAATTACAATGAAAGCAATGGCCTCTATTTATGGATTGGCTTTCTTAGAAGCAGGAGCGTCTTACAACAATTTTAAAGAATATAATCCGTTTGTACTAAAAAGATCAGCGGGGCTAGGAGTAAGAATTTTTATGCCAGCTTTCGGATTATTAGGAATTGATTTTGCACATGGTTTTGACCCTGTATTTGGAGGTACCCAAAAGAATGGCTGGGAAACCCATTTTATCATCGGACAACAATTCTAAAAAAATTGGCACGATATTTTCTAACGTATAAAACGTAAGATTATGAAAAAGTATTTTTTATTTTTTTTCTTAGGAGTTTTCTCCTTAGCAACGGCTCAAAGCAGCAGAGGACCTAAAATAGGTTACTTTGACATGATGCATATACTTAAAAGTGTACCTGAATTTGCCGAAGCTAACAATCAACTAGAGCTCAAGGCTCAAAGCTGGAAAAAAGAAATTGACGATCGTCAAGCACAAATTAATTTATTAATAGAACAGCTAAAAACAGAACGAGTTTTATTAACGAAGGAACTCATCGAAGAGAAAGAAGAAGAAATAGAGTTTTTACAAAAAGAGCTGTCCGATTATCAACAAAAGCGTTTCGGACCAACGGGAGACTTATACACCCAAAAAACCGTACTCATTAAACCCATACAAGATCAAGTTTTTGCTATAGTTAATGACATTGCCGAAAGAAGACAATATGATTTTGTTTACGATATGTCTTCTGCCTCAAACGGACTCGTGTTTGCTAACAGACGTTTTGAGATGAATGACGAGATAATAAATGCGCTTACTCGGGCTGCAAAAAGAGAACAAGGACAAAAAAAGAGATTGAGTAAAGAAGAAGAACAAGCAGAAGACGATAAAAAATACGACCCTGAATTAAAAGCCAAAGAAGAAGAACGTCAAGCCAAATTAGACGAAAGACAACAAAAGATCGAAGAACGTAAAGCTGAGCAAGACAAAAAAAGGCAAGAAAGATTAGACGAACGTCAAAGACAAATAGATGAGCGAAATGCAGATAAAGGACAATCAGACGCGGAAGGCGAAGAGGAGTCTGTAACCCCTCAAAGATTGACTAAAGAAGAAAGACAAGCACAAATTGATGAACGTAAAAGACAAATTCAAGAACAACGAGATGCTAACAGAAAAAAGAGACAACAAGAAATAGAAGATAGAAAAAAACAAATACAAGAACGTAGAAAAGGAAATACTACAGAACAAACAGAAACCGAAAAATAATAAATAAAAACTAAAAATAAGACAAATGAAACAAATTAAATCAGTACTTATCGCATTCGCTTTAATGTTTGGGGCATTACAATTTGCAAATGCTCAAAAAGTAGCTCACATCAATGTGAAACAACTTATGGAAAACCATCCTGATTTGTTAAAAGCACAAAAACAAATCGAAACAATGGCAGAAACCTATGATAAAGAATACCGCGGAATGGTTACTGAATTCTCAACCAAAAGAGATAAATATATTGTAGAAGAAGAAACTGTTTCAGAATCTGTAAATCAAGAACGTGCTTTGGAATTACAAAATATTCAAAAAAGTATTCAAGACTTTATGGCTGATGCTCAAAAGAGATTAGCAGAAAAGGAACAAGAATTAACCGCTCCAATTACAGAAAAAACCCTAGCAGCTATCCAAAAAGTAGCCCGTGCTAAAGGATATGAATTTGTGCTAGACTCTACAATCGGTTCTGGAGTTTTATTAGCTGACGGACCAGATTTATTGAATGATGTTAAAAAAGAATTAGGAATCTAATCCTCTAAAAAAAAATACGAATAAAGTCATAAGTAAATTTACTTATGACTTTATTTTTTTATAAGCTTACCCGTTGTAGTTCCGTTATCAAGTACAACTCTATAAACATAAAGCCCACTTGCTATATGAGTTAAATCAATCGGAAAGGCTGTATCTAAAAACTCTTCTAAAACACACTTCCCTGAAATATCATACAAACTTATATGTCCTTTTTCAGTGGATGCATTCGTTCTAAAATATAATCTGTCAGAAACCGGATTAGGATACAAAGTAACAGTAGAATTATCCGGAATTTTTATACTTAAATTTTGGTAAACTTGATAAAAATCTGGAATTCCATATCCCAACTCGGATGTTGGATTCTGATAAATATGAGCTGATTCTCTAATAAATTGCATAAGTTGCTCATTTGTTAAACTCGGATAAGCCTCCCATAAACAAGCTACAAGACCTGAAATAACCGGAGCTGAAAACGAGGTTCCGTTTCCAATAGTTATGGTTCCGTCAGGAAAAGCATTTACGGTTGCTACTCCCTGAGCTACAACGTCTGGCTTTATTCGATTATCAAAAGTCGGTCCGATTGAACTAAAAGATGCATAATTTCCGTTAGCGTTAACGGCTCCTACCGTAAACGAGCCTAAAGCATCTGCAGGAGAAGTGATATACTGCCACGCTCCATTTCCTGCATTACCAGCAGAAGTTACACATATTATTCCTTTAGAATAAGCTAAATTTAGTCCACGAGAGATAAAAGTTGTTACTCCATCTAAGTCATTATAGGTATAATTATAATTAGGATTATCAAAAGTATTATATCCTAAAGAGGTATTGATAATATCAACTCCTAAACTATCTGCTCGTTCGGCAGCTTCTACCCAAAGAGATTCCTCAAGTGGAGTTTCACTCGTATTGTCTTCTGTTATAAACAAATAATACGAAGCATTCGGTGCCGAACCGATAAGTTCATTTTCTTGATACGCTCCGATTATAGAAAGCACCCTAGTTCCGTGATTACCTCCTGTATAAAAATTATTACTTTGATTTACAAAATCATATCCTCCTAAAATTAAATTTTCAGTATGTAACCTTTCGAAAGGCAAGGCGGTATCTACTCCGTCAAACCCATTATCTAATACTGCAATTATTTTTCCTGTTCCGGTAAATCCTTCTTGATGTAATAGATGTCCGTTATGAATCTGAATTTGGTTGCCCGAATTGCCATAAACAAAATTTTCGGTAGTTTCTAACTGTTTCTGACTCACAGTTGGATTCTTAAAATTTACCTTCGATTTTGCTTGGGAATTAAGCGATTTGTTGGCAAAATCAACACTTTCGACAAAAGACAAATTACTCAAATCCGTAATATCATCAAAAGTTCCTCTGATATGAATTGCATTTAACCATTTAGATTTAGCCAAAACCAAAACATTGCTGTTACTGATGCTATCTACATAAGGTTGATGTATAGGAACATCAGTATAATCAAGTGAAATGTTTTGATTTAGCCTTCTGTCTAAAGCTCTTTGAGAAAGCATCTCTAACGGGTTGTTCAGATAGTAATTCGATTGAGGTTTATCTGTAAAATAGACCCAGGCATCCTCAATTTGTCCTACAGAGAATACGCTCCAAAGCACAGAAACAACAAATATTATTTTTTTCATCAATATAAATATTTAAGACAAATATAAACCTATTTTAAACCGACTTAGTGTTGAGCTAAAATCATCCGATTATTTCCATAAACATCTCTCTGAAGAGTAACTGATTTAAATCCTTTATTCTGCAGCATCGTCACTGTTTCTATACCTAAATACTGATTAATTTCTAAAAACAACTGACCATCTAAAGACAAGTGCTCTAAAGCAAAATCAGCAATTTTTTCGTAAAACACAAGAGGATTATCATCAGGAACAAACAAGGCCAAATGAGGTTCATTTTCTATCACATTAGGCTTAATCTGTTGTTTTTCAAGCTCTCTCACATAAGGAGGATTTGACACAATAACATTAAATTGCTCCCCATCCCATTTATCATTAAGAATATCAAATTCTATGAAATGAATAAACACTTTATTTAAATCTGCATTGTTTTGTGCCGTATCTAATGCAGCTTCCGAAATATCAAAAGCTGTAATTTCGGCTTTTAATTTTTTGGCAAGAGAAATCGCAATAGCACCACTTCCGGTACCGATATCTAAAACTCTGATTCCCTTTTTGTTTTGATTCTCTTTTATCACCCATTCTACCAACTCTTCTGTTTCGGGTCTTGGAATAAGTACATTTGAATTAACGTTTAATTTTAATCCCAAAAAATGAGACCATCCCAATATATATTGAATAGGCTTTTGGAGTTCTAATTCTTGTAAATAGAAGTTTATTTTTTGATATTCTTTTTCTGAAAATTCTAAATTTGGTTGGAGAGCTAAATCAATTTTTGATATATTTTTAAGGTCTTCTACTATTAAATAAAAAAAACTTTCGATTTCTTGTTTATCATATAGGTGTGAAAGTCGCTCTGTAAATTCTGTTCTGTAATCTCTAATATTCATGGAATTATTAGTTATAAATAATATTGATTTACTTTTTGTAAAACACTCAAAACAGTTGGCTTTCCAGAAAGTATTATATTCTTAGTCATAGGTTTTAGCACCTCTGCTGTAGTAGTTCCGATACAAAAACAAATTTGATCTGAAATTTCATTCTGTTGTACAAAGCTATGTACTGCCGATGGGCTAAAAAACAAAAACGCATCAAATTTTTCTTCTATTTTCTTAGGGCTCAGCTCGTTTTTATACACTTGAATTTCTTTAAACTGGATGTTTTTTTCATTAAAAAAATTAGGCAAAACATTTCTTCTAAGATTTCCACAAAAAAACGCAAAAGATTTATCTATGTATTTATTGTTAATCAATTGAGTCAAGTCTTCAGCATAATGGGCGAAATCCAACACTTCAAATCCGTTTTTTTCGAGAAGTTTTTTAGTATTTTCTCCTACACAAATACATTTAATTTTTTTCAAAAGTCCCCTCTTTTCATTTTTCAACACACTTGCTACTGCATTTTTGCTTGTAAATAAAAGCAAGTCAAATGAAACGTTTATCAGTTGAAAATCTAACAATTCGATTTGAATAAAGTCTTTATCAACCAAATAAAAATTTGAAAGCTTTTTTCTTTCGGCTTCTGTAAGTCTTTTGGTAGAAAGTATTTTAATTTCAGGCATTTTAAAAATTTTCATCAAAGATAGAAAATCATTGGTAATTGATTTTTACTTTTGTAATATATGAATATACTAATCTCACATATAAACGACTTAATTTCTACAAACACATCTATCTCAGGTTCAAAATCTGAGAGTAACCGACTATTACTTTTACAGGCAATTTATCCGAATATTACCATCGAAAACTTATCTGATGCAGACGATACAATTTTGATGAAGAAAGCCCTTAGTAGTGTGGAACCTATAATTGATATTCATCATGCAGGAACTGCTATGCGCTTCCTTACAGCTTATTTTTCAATTCGGGAAAATCGTGAAGTTATCTTAACCGGCTCTAATCGAATGAAAGAAAGACCCATCAAAATCTTGGTGGAAGCTTTGCGAGAATTAGGAGCTGATGTTTCTTATTTAGAAAATCACGGATATCCTCCTTTAAAAATAAAAGGAAAAAAACTCCTCGGAAAAAAAATATCAATTCCGGCAAATATAAGTAGTCAGTATGTTTCTGCTTTAATGTTAATTGCACCAAAGCTCGAAAACGGACTTGAAATTACCTTAGAAGGAGACATAACTTCTCGACCTTATATTAAAATGACCTTAGCGCTGCTCAATCAAATTGGAATAAAAACTTCGTTCATTAAAAATACAATCATAATCGAGCCAAAGCTCCAAATTGACAATGCCAAATTTATAGTAGAAAGTGATTGGAGCAGTGCTTCTTATTTTTATTCAGTGGTTGCTTTGAGCAAAATCGGAACAGAAATAAAACTTTCCTCTTTTACAGAAAATAGTTTGCAAGCGGATAGAGCTGTAGTCGAGATTTACAGAAACCTAGGAGTAAGAACTACTTTTTTAGAAACTTCGATTATACTTACAAAAACAGAAGATTGTAAACTATCCACCCTAAACTATCAACTACAAGAAAGCCCCGACATTGCTCAAACTGTTGCTGTTACTTGTTTTGGATTAGGAATCGGGTGTCACTTAACAGGATTACATACTTTAAAAATAAAAGAAACGGATCGACTTCAAGCCCTAAAAAACGAAATTGAAAAATTAGGTGGAAAGGTCGAAATCACAGACCATTCTCTTGTTTTACAACCGAACAGCCTAATTCTAGAACCGAAATCAATTTCTACCTATCAAGACCATAGAATGGCAATGGCATTTGCTCCCTTGGCTCTAAAAAGCAGCCTGAAAATCGAAAATGCAGAAGTCGTATCCAAATCTTATCCCAAATTTTGGGAAGATTTGAAACACATCGGATTTCAAATTAAAGAAAATTAAAAAGGTCTTTGATGTTTTATTATCAAAACATTACAACTCTCCAAACCATTCTCTTACCAAGTCTTTTTCAAACGAGGCTGCGCTTTTATGAACAAATTCGTTAGTGAGACTATTGTACTGATAATCCTTGCCCCACTCTTTGTGTTCTTGGGCCATTTCTTTAATGCTTTGCAAAATGAATCTTACTTCTTCATTGGTTGTTGTCGGATGAATTGACATGCGTATCCAACCTGGTTTTTCAGACAGTATTCCTTGAGAAATTTTATTTGTCAGATAATGTGAAGTTTCTTGATCTACATGAAGCAAGTAATGACCATAAGTTCCTGCACAACTACAACCTCCTCTTGTTTGAATTCCAAATCTGTCATTCAATAATTTCACTCCTAGATTATAATGCAATTCATCGATGTAAAACGAAATAACTCCCAAACGGTTTTCGTGCTGATCAGCCAAAATCGTCAAATTCGGAATTTGCTTCAATTCTCTGAACACTTCTTCTAGAATTTCATGTTCTCTTTCAAGCATTTTATCTACTCCCATTTGGTCTTTGAGTTGAACGGCTAAAGCAGTTTTAATAACCTGTAAAAAACCTGGAGTACCTCCGTCTTCCCTATCTTCGATATTGTCTAAATATTTATGTTCTCCCCATGGATTTGTCCAACTTACAGTTCCACCTCCGGGATGGTCGGGAATCATGTTTTTGTATAGTTTTTTGTTAAAAATCAAAACTCCTGAGGTTCCGGGTCCTCCCAAAAACTTATGTGGAGAAAGGAAAACAGCATCTAAATACGCTTCAGAATCGGGGTGCATATCAATTTTTACATAAGGTGCTGAACAAGCAAAATCTACAAAGCAAACACCATTATATTGATGAATCATTTTTGCAATTTGGTGATAAGGCGTCTGAATCCCGGTCACATTAGAACAAGCCGTAACCGAAGCTATTTTTAGTGTATAATCTTTATATTTCTCTAACAACTCTGCAAAACTATCCAAACAGATAAGTCCTTTTTCGCAAGCGGGAATTACTTCCACTTTAGCGATGGTTTCTAGCCAAGAAGTTTGATTAGAGTGATGTTCCATATGCGAAATGAAAACTACAGGTTTTTTCTCTTCTGGAATATTTGTAAATTTCTGTAGATTTTCCGGAACTTTAAGTCCTAGTATCCGTTGAAATTTATTAATCACGCCTGTCATACCGGTTCCAGCCGCAATAAAAACATCGTCCTCTGATGCATTTACATGCTTTTTTATAACCTCACGCGCCTTGTGATAAGCCAGAGTCATTACTGTTCCTGTTACGGTAGTTTCAGTATGAGTGTTGGCCACGAACGGTCCAAAATCATTTAATATTTTTTCCTCAATAGGTCGATACAATCTCCCTGAGGCTGTCCAGTCGGCATAAACGATTTTTTTTCTGCCAAAAGGCGAATCAAAATACTGGTCGATTCCTATAATATTATTTCGAAATGACTCAAAATAGCTCTCTAATGATGATTTGGTCATAAGTGTGTTCATGTTGCAAAAAATTAGGGTGTAAATTTAGCGATTTAATTTTAGTAACTCGCCTCTTCTGTCTTACTCGAATCGGAAACAATGCGATTGAGCTCTCTTAACTCATCCGAAGTCAGTTCTCTATATTTTCCGACAGGAACATCAAGTGAAATATTAATAACCCGAATCCTTTTTAATGCAGTTACTTCGTAGCCTAGGTATTCACACATTCTACGAATTTGACGGTTCAATCCTTGGGTTAAAATAATTCGAAAAACGTATTTACTTATTTGTTCAACTTCGCATTTTTTGGTAACAGTATCCAAAATAGGAACTCCGCCTCCCATCCGTTTGATAAAGCGCTCTGTAATAGGCTTATTTACTGTCACAATATATTCTTTACCGTGATTATTTCTTGAACGAAGAATCTTATTTACAATATCTCCGTCATCGGTCATTAAAATTAATCCTTCGCTATCTTTGTCTAACCTTCCTATCGGAAAAATGCGCGTGGGATAATTAATATAATCCACAATATTTCCTTTTACTTCTTGATTGGTCGTACATTCAATTCCGACCGGTTTATGAAAGGCTAAATAAGTATTTTTGGTTTTTTTGTCAGAGATGAGTTTTCCGTCAATACGTACTTCATCATTGGGTGCAACTTTTGTACCCATTTCAGGAATTTTTCCGTTTATAGTTACTCTATTTTGCTCGATGAGTTTATCTGCTTCTCGACGAGAACAAAATCCAGTTTCCGAAATATATTTATTAATCCTTTTTAATTCTTGCATTTTATCTTGTTTCAGTTTTATCCCAGCTCTCCTCGGTGTGGTTTAAGTGCATCCCTCACCGAAATCATATTTTCTTTGTCTACAGTCAAAAAAGCAACCGAATAGAATTCGGAAAGCTGCTGGCAACCCGATTCTGCATTCGGGATTTTTTCTGCTTTGACGTATTCGTCAAGATGAATTTGATGATGTTTTGCGGTATGCATCGCATCTGGCCCTCTAAAGTCCCAAATAAGCTTTATTCGTTGTATGTTATCCTGCATTTTCTCGGGTATTTTCGTAATCTAAAAAGGAATATAAATACCAGTTTTTTAGTTTGAATTTTTGTTCAAGCAAAATTAAAGTTAAAATAGGTATATAGATCAATTCGGTATATCCGAATTCGTAAAATATAAGCGAAATCAACAAAATAACCCGGCTGTACTCTAAGTAATAAATCCATTTTCGCTGTTCTAATAACGCTCCAATATTGATGAGTGAAATCAATACTAAAATGGCAACTGCCGTTTTTTCTACCTCATCAAAATAAGCATAAAAAGCACTGAAAAGCATAAGTACAAATGCTACTATAAACAGTTGAATGTTGATATACTTTTTAAAAGTTGGACTAAGAGTTTCTCTATTGGTGTTTTTCTGAAAGAATTTTTTTTCCAATTCTGGCCGAATATCCTGATCCATAATGGCTGGAGAGCCAAAAACAATTTTCATTTTATTCCAAAATCCGTTTTGTTTTTTAGTGGCTTCGTATATTTCTAAATAATAGTGAAAATGTTGCCACAAAAAACTATAACTTCCAATAGGATGTGTAAGTCCGTATTTTGGTTGTTCTTCTTCTGCTTGAAATGTTCCGAACATTTTGTCCCAGAACACAAAAACGTCACCATAATTTTTGTCCAAATATTTTTCGTTTGATGCATGGTGCACTCCGTGTAGTGAAGGAGTAATAAACACATATTCAAGCCATTTTGGAGCTTTAATTACTTGTGTATGGGTGAAAAAAGAGTACATCCCGTGAGCCACTAAAATTCCCATAACCATCATTGGCTGAAATCCTATAAACGGAAGGACACACCAAAATCCTGTTCGGATAAAGGCTTGAATAGTTGTAATTCTGGCAGCAGCCGAAAAATTAAATTCTTCACTTTGATGATGAACAATATGAGCTGCCCAAAAAATATTGATTTCGTGCCCTAACCTATGGTACCAATACCAGACAAAATCAGCTGCTAACAACAGTAAAATCCATATATACCATTTGTCCGAAATCGTAAAGAGTCTATAGCTATCATAAATCCAAACAAACAATCCGTAGAACGAAGCCGTAACAAAAAGATTTAATAGTCGTTCTGCAATTCCGATAGTAGTATTCGAAACCGAGCTTTCGTATTTAAATAATTTTTGTTGTTTTTTGTACTTTGCATACTGATATTCCAAGTACAGAAAAATGAAAAAAGCAGGAGCAGCAAAGGCTATGATGTTTATTTTTTCCATAATTACCTGTTTTTTGTATAACAAATAATACAAATACAAAGGTACACAATATTTTACTTCTTGACTTATCCAGACCAATATCTTCTTTTGCTTTTGTTTTTGAATTTATTTCTAAATCTCGCTAAAATATTTACCTTTGCTCTTTGTATAACAACACAATCTTTTTAACTACTTAATTATGAGTCAAAACCTATATGAAAAAGAGCTTTCGTTTCAAGTAGACAGACGAAAAGCAGGCGTTGAACTTATTAAAATCATCAGTGATTTATGGTACGACAAGTCAATTGAATTGGTGTTTTTTAGAAACCAACTTATTGACCGTAACGTAAGTGATATTCTCAATCTTCATGAGTATGCTTGCGAATTTGTCGGAAAACCAATTTCGGTTTTTGATACGGTAGAAATTGCAAGAGAAATACTTTCACTTGAATTGCCTCATTCAAAACTAGACATCGGGAAACTTACGTATGAATATCATCTGGAAGATGATAAATATAACGATGCAAAAGCTTTTGTTATTGACAAACTTAAAAACGCTAAAGACTTCATTAACAACAAACCAAAAGACGTAGTTTTATATGGCTTTGGACGTATCGGAAGATTGCTTGCTAGAGAATTGATGAGCAAAGCAGGAAAAGGAACACAGCTTCGTCTTCGCGCTATTGTAGTAAGAGGAGCTATAGACGAAAAAAACCTAGAAAAACGTGCTTCGCTTTTACGTCATGATTCGGTTCACGGAGATTTTGACGGTTCTGTAATCGCAGATTTAGCCAATAATGCATTGTTGATTAACGGAACACACGTACACATCATTCCTGCTAACAATCCTGAAGAAATAGACTATACAGCCTACGGAATCGAGGATGCCTTAGTGATTGACAATACCGGAGCTTTCACCACAGAAGAAGCCCTAGCAAGACATCTACAAGCAAAAGGAGCAGATAAGGTTTTACTTACCGCTCCCGGAAAAGGAGTACCAAACATCGTGTACGGAGTAAACCATAACGACTATGACCCAGACCAAGTAAACATCTGGTCTGCTGCATCGTGTACAACCAATGCCATCACTCCTATACTGAAAGTAATTGAAGATAACTTAGGAGTTAAAAAAGGACATCTAGAAACTATTCACGCTTATACCAACGATCAAAACTTAGTAGACAACTTCCACAAAAAATACCGTAGAGGACGTTCGGCTGCTCTGAATATGGTAATTACTGAAACAGGTGCTGGAAGTGCAGTAGCCAAAGCTGTTCCTAGCTTAGCAGGAAAGCTGACCTCAAACGCAATTAGAGTTCCTGTTCCTAACGGTTCGTTAGTGGTACTGAATCTTGAGGTAGAAAAAGAAACTTCTAGAGACAAAATAAACAGCTTGATGAAGAGTTATGCTTTAGAAGGTGATTTAGTAGAGCAAATTAAGTATTCTTTAAACAACGAACTTGTTTCGTCTGATATTGTCGGAACTTCTGCTCCTGCTATTTATGACAGCAACGCAACTATTGTTACTCCGGACGGAAAAAACATGGTACTTTATATTTGGTACGATAACGAGTACGGTTATTCTCATCAAGTAATACGCCTGGCAAGACACATTGCAAAAGTAAAACGATATACTTATTACTAATAAACAAAAAAGCTCTCAATTTGAGAGCTTTTTTTATAACTTATAAGTTTTCACCAAGTATACACAAGTCCAATACCAAGGCTTTGTTTGATTTGAACCTTCGGTCCGACTGTAATCATTTCGCCTGCTACCTCTTCTTTAGCTTTTACATCATCGTCATAAATAATGTGGGCACTCATAGTAGCTTTCACGTATTTATTTACGATAAACTCTAATTGCATTTGCCAATCTACATCAATGTTTCCGAATTTGTTGAAATAATCGGTAAAAACACTGATTTTGTTCTCAAAGTTTATATTCTCGTAAAGTTGTTTTTTCCAACCATTAGTCAAAAGGAGTCCGACTTCGGTTTTATGGAGCTTTCCTCTCTTTATTCGATTTCCTAATTCGTCATATTCTGCTTTTTTTACACCAAACGAACCTATGTCAGCCAATCGTTGGTTTAGTACCAAAGTAGATTTCATGGTAAGCGGAGAAAGATAAAAGTTTATTTCTTCGTTCTTTTCTTTTCGTTTTTCAAAATAATCTGCTCCGACCCCCAAAAACACATAAGCAGGAGCAAAAAAATGAGAAATAGACTTATCAGTATCAGGATAAGCATATCCGTTAGTAAATTGCGTATTGAAATTAAATTTAGAACTATAGCTCCATTTAGAATCTTTATACATTTTATATCCGACAGTAGAAACAAACTGCAAGATATCATCAGTTTTACGCATTTCTCGGTCGTCTTGTTTGTTGATTCCGTAACGAACCGTCAAATCGTTATTCCACGAAAGCATATCTTTTTCGTATCGCCTTTCGAATCTTCCTTTAATCAAACCCGAAATCGAATTATTACCTCCGATATTCCAATTGATAAACGCAACCTGACTCACATCAAAGCCTACTTCATTTTTGTAGGTCCAGTAAACAATAGAGTCTTGCTTTACCGATAGAGAGTCTTGTGAAAAACTGAGAAATGGGGATAAAAGAAATAAAAAAGCAATTTTTTTCATGAAAAGGATTTTCTACTAAACGAAAAAACCAGTGAATTATTTTTCAGAGAGATGATACATATAATCTACTACGGACTGAAGCTCTGTGTCAGACATCTTTTTTGTTATTTCGAGATTAATTTTCATAATCTGAAATTGCGAAGGATCTACAATCGGATCGAGATTTCCTTTCAAAAAGGCAATCATATCCGCTTCTTGTTGTTCATAAATAGAAACAATTTCTTTTACACTCGGACCGAGTACATTTTGAGAAGTTTTGTGGCATGTTGCACATTGACCTTTTCCTTCGAATATTTTTTTACCTAAATCAAGACTAGGAACTTCTGTAGTAGAAACCGGAGAGGAGGTTGGTGTTTTGTCGGTTTCTTTTTTGCAAGAAACCATCAAAAACAACATAAAGACAAAAATTAAACGATTCATTACAATAGTTATAAGGATTACATTTTTTTTCTTCTAACCAAAAGCTCTCTATTTTCGATTGGGTTTTCTTCTCCCTTAAGCGCTTTTTCGATTCCTTCGAGATATTCGAGCGAATCATCAATGTAAAAAATCAAATCAGGCACTTTGCGAAGTTGTTGTTTAACTCGTTGGGCTAAATCGTGTTTGATAAGAGGCGTATTAGAACGAACAGCTGTTAATATTTCTGCTGATTTTTCGTTCGGAAAAACACTTAAATATACTTTTGCAATCGATAAATCAGTCGTAACGCTAACTTTTGATACAGATATGATAAGATTTGTAATTCCGTTTTTGCGAACTTCTCCCTGAAGAATATCCACCAAGTCGTTTTGGAGCAAAGCTCCTATTTTTTTTTGTCTGTTTGTTTCCATTGTGCAAAGATACAAAATTGACCATAGCAATTTTAAAATCTAACAAGCTAGAAAGCTTTTTATGACACTTTAAGTATTTATTTGGAAAAAATACTGGGTATCAACCTAATTTAAGGTCTATTGTATCTGTCCTGTCTTTCTGCCATTGAGAACAAAAAAGACTGAATCAAAGAAAGTATTAAACTAAAAAGTAAAGCTGTCCAAAAAGAACTCACATGGAAACCACTTACGAGGTATTCGCAAATCAATATCACAAAGGCGTTGATAACCAACAAGAACAAGCCGAAAGTAACTAGTGTAGCGGGTAATGTGAAAAATATCAAAATAGGCTTGACAAAAACATTTAGCAAAGCCAAAACAATTGACACAATAACAGCCGAGGTAAACCCATCAACAGCTACTCCTGGCAAAAAATTAGATAATAAATAAACTACAATAGCGGTCAGTAATACTCTAATAATTGTCTTCATAAATACAAATATAAAAAAAGCCTCTTAATTTTTAAGAGGCTTTTCGAAAGTTTTAATTATTTGTAGCTAATATCGTAGCTCCTGGATAAGTTCCTGGAACCACTAACGGCAAATGAGAACCGTAATGATTATTAATTACTTTAATGATTTCGTTGGCTACAACCGCATATCCTTTTGCGTTCGGGTGAACTCCATCTAAAGAAAACAGTGTAGTATTCATTTTATCCAGACTAAAATAATTAGCATAATAGGTTTGTCCGTCATCGGATGTAAGTCCTTTTCCGAAATCTGCAAGTTGTGCCATAATCTGATTCATATCGGCAACAGCCAATCCGTTAGCTTGAGCAATTGCTTTAATGCTATTGTTAAATGAAGTAGTAGCTGAAGCAACTCTTGCTTGTTCAGAAGAAGTCAAAACCCATTTATTTGCCATCGGGAAAGTAATTCCATTTACATTAAATGGTGCTACCGATTCACTGTTTGAGGTTCCAATTACCGAAGAGGCAGTCAATACTACCAAATCATTAGCAGTAGCCTGACGAGCTCTTCCGTACAGAACTCCTAATTGCGTAGCATATTGTTCTAACAACGGATTTCCTGAACCAGCAGCATAAGCAGAAATCTGAGCTCCTAAATCAGACAACTCTACGTCGGTAATCAAAATCGGATTCGTTGTTCCTTCTTCGGTATTAAGAGGAGCAATTCTTCCGTTTGTAGCCAATGCTAAAAACTGATATAATTGTACTAAAAGCGGTGCTTGAGGATTCGCATTGATAGCCTCTGCCGTAATCGGATTGTGCGGAACAGTCGTAAAATAAGGAATCGAAGTCACGCTCGGAATCGTTGCTACCACTCCTTTTGCTCCGTTAGAAGTAAGTGTGGTGATAAGTGTATTGTAAACACTTGCAAATACATTTGAATTGGTAATATCGTTTCCTCCGTAAGTAGTCGGATCGATATTCCCTGTCTGATTGTGGTCAGTGGCAGGCGAATTTCCGTCTGAATTTGCACCTCCGTTAGTAGCATACGACAAAATATCATTTGCTCCAATCCAATTTGTAAAGAAAGTAGGGTTCATAGACATTGCGTCTGCCAATACAGTTGTAGTAGGCGAAGTTGCATGTCTTACAAAGTAAGGATTTGCTTGTCCTGTTGCTACATTTGTTACATTTCCGTAACCTGGAGCAACTAAATGAAATGATTTAGCCCCTGGAACCCCCATATTATTATAAGCTCTTTCCTGTAAATTAGAAATTTCAACTGTAGGCATTCCTGCAATATTTTGAGGCCCTCCTGCACTTGCATTAATAATCATACGTGTTGCACCAATCGGGTTACCCATAAACAACATACCGCCTAAATTATTGGTATCATCCGCAAAAGAAGGTTGCGTAAATTCCCCACCTCCTACAAGAGCGAATTGTTGTGATAAAATATTTGGAAACGAATATTGTTGTCCACTTCTAAACATTGTACCATCCATATAACCCGCTGTTAGAGAATTTCCTAAAGCTACATAAGTTGTAAAGTCAGCCTCTCCTGCCGAGTAAGTACTGCTGTCAATTTCGTTTTCGAACTCTGGTTCACACGAAGCAAATGCCAAAGCTAAAACTGATAGATATATAAATTTATTTTTCATTTTTTTACTTTTTTTGATTAGAAACTATAACTTAAACCTACACCTGGAGAAAATGCTGAATTTTTATAAGTTCCTCCAAGAGAAACACTGTTCCCGTCTTCGATATAATGATCGTATGAACCATTAAACTCTTTGAATTGGATATATAAGAACGATAAATCAACTCCTAAATTAGGTGTAATCTGATAAGTAAGTCCTGCAGTATAGCCTTGAGAATCGTTACGTGGAGTTTCTGGAGCAAAATATCCGTTTTGGACTGGACTTTCGTCATAATACCAACCCGCTCTGAATGTAAACTTATCGTTTGCTTCATACTGTAATCCTAGACGATAAATACTTGCGTCTTTGTAATTTCTGGCATTTAAAGATTCTGGGGCTGGAGCTCCATCTCCGAAATATACATCTAGAGCTTCATAAGCTCCCCATTTAGCACGATTATAATCAAAAGCCAATAATAATTTATCTGTTGCTTGGTAAGAAATTCCTACTGCAAATTCTGCCGGCAACGGTAGATCTGCATCAAATGTAGTAGTTCTATCTCCTCCAGCAAAAGCAGGCATATTCGCAAATCTTGCCTCTCCTCCTCTTGCCTCCATCGTCATTTCTGAACGGTAGTTCATCCCTAAACGTATATCTTCGGTAAGATTAAACATAAAACCTGCTGTCCATCCCCAAGCCGTAACTCCACTTTCGTCTAAAGTTACGTTACTTCTGTTTCCTTGTTCGTCAGTCATGGTTCTGGAAAGGTTTCTGTTAAACTCTACTCCTCCGGTAGCAAAAATGGCTCCTCCGGAAAAACTGAAATAGTCATTTACTTTAATTGCAATAGTAGGCTGAACATAAATTGCTTGTAACGAAATTTTGTTTACTAAATGAGATCCTTGCCAATCTTTATCCCATTCTACAGTACTTCCGTAAGGAGAATAAACAGCCAGTCCTGTAGATAACCAGTCGTTCACTCGGTACGAAAGATAAGCATAAAAAGGAGTTCCTGTGTTTTCTGTCTCAGCTTGCCAATTATTGGTTACATTTTGAAACTTAGTATGCGAGAGCAAGTAACTTCCTCCTACCGAAGCATTAAAACGGTCTTCCAAAAAAGACATCCCCGCAGGATTAAAAAATAGTACTTCTGCACTATTTACTACAGCAACACCTGTGTGTCCCATAGCAAGTTGCTTGTTTCCTTGCATACTAATACGATATCCTCCTGCCAATACCGTAGAAGTTCCCAAAGCAAACAAAGCCAATGATAAAATTTTTTTCATAATCGTAAAGTTTTAGTTTGAATTACCCAAAGTTATTATAAAATGTGGATTTTACAACATTTTACCAAAAATATTATGCAGTCATAGTATTTTTTTTTGATAAAAAATTTGTCTTCTTTTTTTTGAGCACTTATTTTTGAAATAATTCTAGCTTTTGAGGTATTTTATTGAAAAGTCAAAAAATTCTGTAGGGTTTTCTGCATGCAACCAATGCCCTGCATTACTAACTGTTTCAATTTCAGCCTTCGGAAAAATATTCAAAATATCCTGTTCGTCTCTTTCTCTAATATAATTAGAATTTTCTCCTCTTAAAAACAAGACCGGTTGTTCGTATCGAGAGTTTTTAGGTATTTCAATTCCCATCTTGTCATAATTCTCAGTAAGAGATTTAAGATTCATGCGAAAACCTAATTTTTCGGGAGTTATTCTATAGACATTTTTCATTAAAAACTGTCGGGTTCCGAAGTCATCAACATATTGGGCGATAACCTCCTCGACTTGTTTTCTATCCGTATGAATTGAAAAATCAACCGAATTTAATGCATTTAAAATATCCTGATGATGAGGTGAATATTCTCTGACGCTTATATCGGCAACAACTAGTTTATCGATTAAATTAGGGTAATTAACAGCTAAAAACATAGCTAACTTTCCTCCCATCGAATGCCCGATAATACTTATCTTTTCTAAGTTATGATACTTACAATACTGTAAAACATCCTGCATCATAAGTTCGTGCGAAAAATCATCTGAATGAAAGCTCCTTCCGTGATTTCGCAAATCGAGTGTATGAACCTGAAAGCCTGCATCAGCATATCTTCCGGACAAGGTTTTCCAGTTATCCGACATCCCTAAATATCCGTGCAAAACCAATAGTGGCTTTCCTTCTCCTTCAATTCTTGAATATAAAATCTCCATTATCTAGTAGTAAAATTATTAGGTTTAAGCTTTTTGCAAACAAGATTTATACAATTTCATAGATCAACGATTAGACAATCTGTCGAGATACATATTTATTACATTATCCAGTCCTAAATACAAACTTTCGGAAATAAGGGCATGTCCGATAGAAACTTCCAATAGATTCGGAATATTCTCTTTAAAAAACTTGACATTATCTAAACTCAAATCATGACCTGCATTAATTCCGAGACCTAGTTCGTTTGCTAAAATTGCACTTTCGGTATAGGGTTTAATTCCATCTTCATTACCCAGACTATACTGGTGAGCAAAGCTTTCGGTATAAAGTTCAATTCGATCAGTACCGGTTGCTTTTGCACCTTCAATCATCTCTAATACAGGATCCACAAAAATAGAAGTTCGGATTCCGTTTCGTTTAAATTCTGTGATTACTTCTGTCAGAAACTCTTTGTTTTTAACGGTATCCCAACCAGCATTAGAAGTCAACACATCATCTCCATCTGGTACTAATGTAACCTGAGTCGGTTTTATTCTTAAGACTAAATCCATAAATTGTTGGATAGGATTTCCTTCGATGTTATACTCCGTATAGACTATCGGTTGAAGATCGTATGCGTCTTTGTATTTTATATGTCTTTCGTCTGGTCGTGGATGAATGGTGATTCCTTCTGCTCCAAATGACTGAATGTCTTTTGCTGCTTTTAACAAATCGGGAACATTTCCTCCTCTTGAATTTCGGAGAGTAGCTATTTTATTGATGTTTACACTTAATTTGGTCATCTGTAAATTATGCATGGTTAAGAATTACAAAGATAACCAAAGAAAATAAGTTATTTTCGAAAATACATTAAAATAGCATCTTAAACGACAATGCCTTTTAGATTGAAGTTTTCTGAGAAAAATCATTCAATCTAAAAGGCATAAAATATAGTTTGTCCGTTTTTCAGGCAACTGGTTTATTAAGCAAACCAAGCCTTCCAAGGAATTCTGCTCAAAACAAGAATTAGCCCTATCAAATACATCAACCAAATCGACTTAAACTTAGCTTTGTCCGTAGCTGCTGATTTGTGTTTTGACCAACCTATTGTGATTAAAACAATCGCAATAAGGTTAATAAGTGGATGTTCGATAAGATAGAGTCTTAAGTCTGAATTTTTCATTACTTCCCCCATCCCTACTTCTTTCATCGTATTATAATACGGAGAAAGAAAATATAAAAACATTGCCAACAAAAGCTGAACGTGTGTTGCTATCAACCCAAAAAGGGAGATTTTTCTGTCTTTAGCAGTAAATGTTTTGTTCGAAGAAAATCCAATCAAAGCATTAATTACTCCAACCAATAATAAAATTAAGACCAGATAGGCCCAGCCCGAATGAGCTTCTTTAATAAAATTGTACATAAGTTTGATTTTTAGTTTTTGTCTGTTTCGGACAAAGCTAATCAAAAAATATATTCTTATCCATAGGTAAGCTAAATTTAAGAAGTGTTTTTTAATACTTCATTGAAAAAACAAGCGTGTTATTCTATATAAATCATTGTTTTTCAAACGTTATTGATCGTGACACTTCCATAAATTTGAGGTTAAAATCATTTGTAATCATTATTTTATTACCTTTGTACTGCTAATTTTATTTTAAATGAAAGGACCAGCATTCTATTCTAAAATATTACTTTTCGGAGAATACGGAATTATTGATTCTTCAAAAGGCTTGTCAATTCCGTATAGTTTTTATAACGGAGCTTTAAAAATTGACCAAAGCCCAAGCGAAGAAGCTAAAAAATCAAATCAAAGTTTAAAGTCTTTTGTGTCTTTTTTGAAAGAGCTTACCAATCAAAAGCCTAATTTGGTACAATTCGATTTTCAAGCATTGGAGCAAGACATTAAAAAAGGAATGTATTTTGATTCCTCTATTCCTCAGGGATATGGAGTAGGAAGTAGCGGTGCTTTGGTTGCTGCAATTTACGACCAATATGCTCAGAATAAAATTACAGTTCTTGAAAACCTGACTCGTGAAAAACTTCTGATTCTAAAATCTATTTTTTCGGAAATGGAATCTTTTTTCCACGGAAAAAGTTCAGGATTAGATCCACTCAACAGTTATTTGAGCATTCCTATTTTGATTAATTCAAAAGACAACATTGAGGCTACAGGGATTCCTTCACAAAACACTACCGGAAAAGGAGCTGTATTTTTGTTGGATAGTGAAATGGTCGGAGAAACTGCTCCTATGGTCTCTATTTTTATGGAAAACCTAAAAGACCAAGGCTTTCGTAAAATGCTAAAAACACAATTCATCAAACATACCGACGCTTGTGTAGAAAACTTTTTAAAAGGAGATATTAAATCACTTTTTACCAACACAAAAAAGTTGTCTAAAGTAGTTTTGGATAATTTCAAGCCTATGATTCCTGAAAAATTCCACGAACTTTGGAAAAAAGGAATCGAAACAAACGATTACTACTTGAAGCTTTGTGGTTCAGGAGGAGGAGGATATATCCTAGGTTTTACTCAAGACCTTGACAAAGCAAAAAAAGCTTTAGAAGGACATAAATTAGAGGTTGTTTATCAATTTTAATTATGCTAAACAGAAAAAACAAACTGCTCTTATGGAAGATTTTCAGTTTATTTTCTGTGATTCGGGGTTATAACATTTGGCTGATTGCTCTAGCTCAATATTTATCAGCTATATTTGTACTTGCTCCAGAACGTAGGGCTCTATCAATTTTGCTTGACCCATATATGGCCGTAATTGTTTTGGCTACCATACTCTCTATTGCTTCGGGCTATATTATCAATAATTTTTACGATAAAGAAAAAGATTTAATTAACAGGCCGGTCAAAACTAAAATTGACCGTCTGATTAGTGAACCTACTCGCCTTAAAATCTATTTCGGAATCAACTTTATGGTTTTTGCTCTAGCTTTATTGATTTCATGGCGGGCTGCCCTATTTTTTTCGGGTTATATTTTCTTAATTTGGTTTTACTCTCACAAACTCAAAAAATACCCTATCATCGGAAATATCACTGCCTCATTATTGGCAATACTCCCTTTTTTCGCAATATTATTTTATTATCAAAAAGAAGAGCTTTTTAATATCCTCCATCATAAACATAAATATTTCATCATTTTTGCTCACGCTTCTTTTTTATATCTACTTATCTTAATACGCGAAATGGTTAAAGACTTAGAGAACCTCTCTGGTGATTTTCTAAACAACTACCGAACAATACCTGTAGTTTACGGTGAAAAAACCTCAAAATATATCATTTCGTTTTTAATCATCTTGACTTTAATTCCCGCTTACATT
>Ga0209075_1000878_pt1 | contig 29043 bp, 32 predicted proteins | sample Stecom2011_FD_187523 | JGI IMG/M metagenome (GOLD analysis project Ga0209075, IMG submission 187523) | Agricultural soil microbial communities from Utah to study Nitrogen management - Steer compost 2011 (SPAdes) (version 2) | ecosystem: Environmental > Terrestrial > Soil > Agricultural land...
CGAGACCCGTTGCCTCGGAGACCAGCGGAGAGACCCGAACGGTGATCGCCTCCATCTCGGCGACGAGTGCGTCGAGGAGATAGGTCTCGGCGAGTGGATAGGTACCGGCGAGTCGGGCGACGATTCGGTCCTCGACGGACCGGACGAGCGTCACTCCTCGACGATGCGGTACCGCTTCCGCACCACGTTGGTGAAGTACCGGATCGAGGTGACCACGACCACCAGGCCGGCGAGCACGAGACCGGTGGGTATGAGGTAGCGGTACGTCCAGTCGGGAGTGGCGGGCGGCGTGACGGGGGTCTCGATCGGGACCGCCGGGGTCAGGTTCTCAGAGACGACGCTCGAAGTGGTGGTCGACCCCTGATCTTCCTGGGCCATTGCGGGGAGGGCCAGCAGGAAGAGGGCGGCCAGCACGGCGACGAGGACGGCCTTCTGCATCAGCGACCGGGCACGCATCATGATCTCGCAGCCTAATCCCGCCCTCGCCGGGGGCGAACCTCAGCCCCGGGCCTCGAGCGAGATCACCGTCTTGATGCGGACGATGATCTCCTGGGGCACTTCTTCATCGAGCTTGGCCCGGATGACGTCGCGGAGTCTCCGCTCGAAATCGAACGGACGGTCGCACCCGCCACACTCGGCGAGGTGGGCCCTGATCTCCTCGGCGCTCACCTCGTCGAGCTCGGCGTCGAGGTACGCGTAGAGATTGGCCAGTGCTTCGTCGCAGTTTCGGCTCATGGTCGTTCAGCCTCATCCGGGAGCAGGCCTCGCTGCTCCGCGTAATCCCACAACCTCTTCTCCATCGCCTTTCTTCCCCGGTGCAGTCGCGACATGACGGTGCCGATGGGGATGTCGAGGATCTCTGCGATCTCCTTGTAGGAGAATCCCTCGAGGTCGGCGAGCAGGACTGGGATCCGGAAGTTCTCCGGAAGCTCCTCCACGGCCCGCTTGATGTCCTCCTCGAGAAGGCCCTCCAGCACACGCTCCTCGGCGCTGCGCGACGCGGCCGACGAGTCGCCCACGGCGATGCGGCGATACATGTACAGGTCCTCGACGTCCCCCAGCTCCGACTGCTTGGGACGGCGTGAGTCGGCCCGGTACTTGTTGATGAAGGTGTTGGTGAGGATCCGGTAGAGCCACGCCTTCAGGTTCGTGCCCTCCTCGAAGGAGTCGTAGGCGCGGTACGCCTTGAGGAACGTCTCCTGCACCAGGTCCTCGGCGTCGGACGGGTTGCGGGTCATCCTCAACGCCGCCGAGTAGAGCTGTCGGGCGTACTGGAGGGCGTCCTCTTCGAAGGTCGCCTTGTCGGCCATGTGGGGAGGCACGCTAGCCGCGGTTTTCGGGACTTTGGTCCCTGTGAATAGACCTGCCGCCAGGTTGAGATTCGGGCCATGACGACCCGATCACCTTCGCCCGACCGCGCGCCGGGCGGAAAGACATTCGACCGTCTCCTCCTGCTGATCGGACTGGTGGCGGTGGTCACGGCGTTCCTGGCCGGCATGGCCGCGGTGCGAGCCGGTGACGACACCCCCTCCACGACCGTTCCCGGGACCGGGACCACCGTGCCGCAGGCAGACGAGCCACAGACCATCAAGTACACCCTCAACGAGTTCTCCATCGTCGGCCCGACGGAGATCGCGCCCGGACCGACGATCCTCGAAGTCGTCAACGAGGGCGCCGTCGCCCACAACCTCAAGCTGGGGAACGCCCAGACGCCGGACCTGAACAACGGCGAGAGCTACATGCTCGACGTGGGCAACCTCGAGCCGGGCACCTATGAGATCACCTGTGAGATCCCCGGTCACGCCGGTGCCGGCATGACGACGACCCTGGTGGTCAAGGAGGGCGCCAACCCCGACTCCGAGGGCTCCACCGACCACTCCGGCCACGGTGGCATCGCCGGTCTCACCTGGCAGGACGTCGAGGAGAACATGAGGAAGTCCGTCGTGTCCTTCCCCGCCGAGACCCAGGGCACAGGCGCCCAGCCGATGGAGCCGAACATCCTCCCCGACGGGACCAAGGAGTTCCGCTTCGTCGTCGAGGAGATCGACTGGGAGGTCGAGCCCGGGAAGATCGTCAAGGGCTACGCCTACAACGGCCAGATCCCCGGACCGACCGTCAAGGTCGACGTGGGCGACCGCGTGAAGATCGTGGTCGAGAACCGCCTCGACATGATCACGTCGTGGCACCCGCACGGGCTCCGTCGTCACCCGATCGAGGCCGACGGCGTCGGTTTCATCACCCAGAAGACGCCGATCCGCCCGGGTGAGACCTGGGAGGTCGAGTTCATCGTCCCGGAGCAGTCGGTGGCCATGTACCACGGCCACGACATGGGTCTCCATCAGGTCCCCAACGGCCTGGCCGGGGCGTTCATCGTCGGCGACGTGCCCATCCCCGACGGATGGGACGTGGTCTCCGAAGAGATCATGATGCTCAACGACGGCGGGAACATCGGCTTCACCCTCAACGGCAAGTCCTTCCCCGCGACCACGCCGTACGTCCTCAAGCAGGGCCAGGCGATGATGGTGCACTACATGAACGAGGGGTTGATGAACCACCCCATGCACCTGCACAACAACCGCCAGCTGGTCATCGCCAAGGACGGTTTCCCGCTCGAGTCCCCGTACTACGTCGACACCCTCGACGTCGCACCGGGTGAGCGGTACACGGTGCTCGTCCTGGCCGAGCTCCCCGGAACGTGGGTCTGGCACTGCCACATCTTCAGCCACGTGGAGAAGCCCGACGGCACCATGTTCGGGATGCTCACGGCGCTCATCGTCGAGGAGTAGCCCGACACTCCGAGCGGCCGGCCCGTCGCAGCGACCGGGCCGGCCGTTCGGTTACCGGATCGCATTCGACGCCGGTACGATTCGGGGACCCCGCCGGAGTAGCTCAGTGGTAGAGCAACGGTTTCGTAAACCGTAGGTCAGGGGTTCAATCCCCCTCTCCGGCTCGGCGCGGCCCCGGTCACCGACCGGGGCCTCTTGTTTATCTGCGTCTCCGCGCGGCCGCTCTAGTCCGCTCCCAACTCGGCGAACAGGTTGGTGAGCACGAGCTCCCGGCGCAGGTTCGCCTGGATGTCGACCACTGCCGCCAGCGCCAGCTCTGCCCCATGCACGGCCTTGCGTGGCGAGACGTCCGTGAAATGGTTCAGGTCGACGTCGGTGTTCCGGATCGGCCCGCCCACCTGGAGGGAGGCCGCGTCGGCGTACCAGGACGCCAGTATCTCCAGGCCGGTCACCAGCAGCGACATCTCGATCCGACGCTTATGCCTCTGGGTGGCGTCCTTGTCCAGACCGCCGGGCACGGAGTCGTCGACGAGCGGAGCGATCTCCTCCAGAACCAGGCCGGCGAGACGCTGGGCGTCGCCGGGACGGGCGGTCACCTTGGCCGGGATGGACAACCAGAACTCCCTGAAGCTCGCCACCTCCGGCCTGGTCATCAGCGCAAGCGCCAGACCGGGCCGGCCGGCCGACACTACGGCGAGCCCCCCGGCCCGGGCCGGCTCGAGACCCCGCGCCACCAGGGCCTCCGTCAACACCTCATCCGGCACTCTCCCCATGCGCACCACACGGCAGCGGGACGCGATCGTGGCCGGGAACTGATCTTCCGACTCCGCTACGAGCAGGAACACGACGGTTGCCCCCGGCTCCTCCAACGTCTTGAGGAGGGCATTGGCCGCCTGTTCCGTCAGGGTGCCCGCCTCGGGGATCAGGAACACGGTCCGTGCGCCCTCGACCGGGGCCATCGACGCCTTGCGCACCACCTCGCGGGCCTGATCGACACCGATGCTGGCCACCCCCTGTGGCTCCACCACGACGAGATCGGGGTGAGACTGTGCCAGGGCGAGTCGCATCGAGCGGTCCCTCGCCTCCTCACTGCCCTCTGGTGGGTCCAACAACCCGGCCGCGAAGCGGACCGCCATCATCGACTTCCCGATCGATGAGGGGCCCACGAACAGATATGCCTGGGAAGGCGACGCGAGCTCGGACTCGAGGAGCTCGACGACACGCTCGTGACCGATGACGTCGTCGAACAGCCCGCTCACCTGCCCAGCCTCTCCAGGATCGCGTCCACCATCTCCTCCACCGCCAGCGACCCTTTCAGGATGAGCACCCTGTCGGGCTCGGCCTCGGCCAGTTCCAGATAGGCGGCCCGCACCTCGGATTGGAAATCGACGCCCTCGCGCCCGATGCGGTCCTCACGGTGCTGGCGGCGCAGCCCTTCCTCGGGATCGACATCGAGGACCACCACGAGGTCGGGGATGACGCCATCCACCGCCCACTCGTTGATCTCACGTACCCAGTCCATACCCACACCTCTGGCCCGGCCCTGGTAGGCGAGGGACGAGTAGTAGGTGCGGTCGCTGATCACCCACTCCCCCCCCTCCAGCGCGGGTCGGACCACCTCGGAGGCGAGAACGGCGCGTTGGGCGGCGAACAACAGCACCTCTGCCTTGATGTCGAGGTGATCGGAGTCCAGCAACAGCCCTCGGACCACCTCCCCGAACGGCGACCCGCCCGGCTCGCGCACCGTGACCACGGTCTCCCCGGCGTCCCGAAGACGGGTGGCCAGGGCGGAGACGACGGTGCTCTTCCCGCTGCCGTCGACACCCTCTAGGGCGATGTAGCGGCTCACATCGGCCACGCTAACCATCGGTGATGACGCATCATCCGTATTGACATCAGGTAGGAACATCCGGTCAACTCTTAGCTCAATGCCCAAAGCTCTCGTCATAGTCGAGTCGCCCACGAAGGCCAGAACCATCTCCTCGTTCCTCGAGAACGCGGTGGTCGAGTCGTCGATGGGCCACATACGCGACCTGCCCCGATCGGCGGCGGAGATCCCCGCCAGCGCCAAGGGCAGCGAGTGGGCCCGGCTCGGCGTGGACGTGGAGAACGACTTCAAACCCCTCTACGTGGTCCCCAAGGACCGGTCGCAGCAGGTGAAGAAGCTGAAGAAGGCCCTCGAGGAAGCGGACGTCCTCTACCTGGCCACGGACGAGGACCGCGAGGGCGAGGCCATCGCATGGCACCTCGTGGAGGTGCTCAAGCCGAAGGTGCCGGTGCGGCGTATGGTCTTCCACGAGATCACCAAGCCGGCGATCGAGGAGGCCTTCGCCAATCCGCGCGATCTCGACGAGAGGCTCGTCCAGGCCCAGGAGGCCCGGCGGATCCTCGACCGTCTCTACGGCTACGAGGTCTCCCCCGTCCTGTGGCGGAAGGTCCAGCCCCGTCTCTCCGCCGGCCGTGTCCAGAGCGTGGCCGTCCGCATCGTCGTGGAGCGCGAACGGGAGAGGATGGCCTTCGTCCCCGCCGACTACTGGGGGATCGAAGGTGTGTTCGCCCGGGCCGACGACCTGGACCGGACGTTCACGGCGAACCTGCTCAGCGTCGACGACGCCCGGGTGGCGACCGGCCGCGACTTCGACGAGCAGGGCAAGGCCAAAGAAGGTGTCCTCATCCTCGACCGGGACACCGCCGAGGCCCTCGCCACCGGCCTGGCCGACGCCTCCTTCCAGGTGCGATCGGTCACCACCAAGCCGTACAAGCGCAGCCCACAGCCCCCGTTCCGGACCTCGACCCTGCAGCAGGAGGCCGGCCGCAAGCTCCGCTTCTCGTCGAGCCGGACCATGTCGGTCGCCCAGCGTCTCTACGAGAACGGATACATCACCTACATGCGGACCGACTCGGTGAACCTGTCCGAGACCGCCGTGGCGGCGGCGCGGTCCCAGGTGGCCAAGATCTACGGCGAGCAGTACCTCTCGCCCAGCCCGCGTCGCTACGCCTCCAAGGTCAAGGGCGCCCAGGAGGCCCACGAGGCGATCCGGCCGGCCGGAGAGAGCTTCAAGACACCCGAGCAGGTGGCTCGCGAAGTGGGGCCCGACGAGGCCAAGCTCTACGACCTGATCTGGCGTCGCACGATGGCGTCGCAGATGGCCGACGCCGTCGGGGTCACCGTCACCGCCCGCATCGGCGCGGTCGCCGACGACGGTCGGGACACGGTCTGGGGCGCCTCGGGTCGCACCATCACGTTCCCGGGATTCCTCGCGGCGTACGTCCAGGGGCGGGACGAGGAGGACGCAGACGACGAGGAAGGCGTCCTGCCGCCCCTCGAGGAGGGTGTGGACCTGGCGGTGCAGCGTCTCGAGCCCACCGGGCACACCACCAAGCCACCGGCCCGCTACACCGAGGCGTCTCTGGTCCAGCGGCTGGAGGAGCTGGGCGTGGGTCGTCCCTCCACCTATGCGTCGATCATGACCACCATCCAGGACCGGGGGTACGTGTTCAAGAAGGGCACCGCCCTGGTGCCTTCGTTCACCGCCTTCGCGGTGGTGACGCTGCTGGAGCGCCACTTCCCCCAGCTCGTCGACTACGACTTCACCGCGGCCATGGAGGCCGACCTCGACTCCATCGCTGCCGGCGAGCAGGAGTCGGTCCCCTGGCTCTCGTCCTTCTACTTCGGTGACGACGGTCTGCGGGAGACGATCGCCCGGCGCCTCGACGAGATCGACCCCCGCGAAGTGGGGACCATCAGCATCGGGAAGGACGCCGACGGCAACGAAGTGGTCGCCCGCGTTGGCCGATACGGGCCCTATGTGGAGCGCGGCGAGGAGCGGGCCTCCATCCCCGACGACCTCCCACCCGACGAGCTCACCGTCGAGAAGGCGGTCGAGTTGATAGAGACCCAGAACGCCGGGGCGAAGATCTTCGGCACCGACCCCGAGTCCGGGCTCACCGTCTACGGCATGACCGGCCGCTTCGGCCCCTACGTCCAGCTCGGCGAGCAGGAAGAGGGCTCCAAGGAGAAGCCGAAGCGCGCTTCGCTCCTCCGGGGCTGGGACCTCGACGAGATGGGCCTCGACGACGCACTCCGGCTGCTCTCGCTGCCCCGGGTCATCGGCCACGACGAGGACGGCGTCGAGATCCTGGCCCTCAACGGCCGCTACGGGCCGTACATCCAGCGCGGGGAGGACCGCCGCAGCTTGGAGAGCGAGGATCAACTGTTCACCATCACCGTCGAAGAGGCCCTTCAACTCCTCGCCGAACCACCGAGACGCCGCGGCCAGGCCAGGACCTCGGTGCTGGCCGACCTGGGTGAGGATCCCGGGTCCGGGAAGAAGATCACGGTGCGAAACGGCCGCTTCGGCCCCTATGTCACCGACGGCGAGGTCAACGCTTCGCTGCGCAAAGGCGACGACCCGTCCAAGATGACGCTGGACCGGGCGTTGGAGCTGCTCGCCGCCCGACGCGAGCGTCTCGCCTCCGGTTAGAGAATGGTCGCCGCCATCTCGGCGAGCGGTGATCGCACCGACCTCTCCAAGGTGACGTGGGCGAACAGTGGCGACCCCCGGAGCTTCTCGATCAGCGCCGCCATGCCGCCGTACGGCGAGATGTAGGGGTTGTCGACCTGGGACAGATCCCCACAGAAGACCACCTTGGAGTCCTGTGACATGCGGGTCAGGATCACCTTCAGGGTGGAGAGCTCCAGGTTCTGCGCCTCGTCGATGATCACGATCTCGCCGGTGATCGACCGGCCGCGCAGATACGTGACTGCGGCCATCTCCAACTCGCCACGCTCGATCAGCTCCTCCACCGCGTCACGGGCGCCGTCCGGACCCGCGTCGGAGAAGAGGGCGTAGAGATTGTCGTGCACCGCCGCCATCCACGGGGCCAGCTTCTCCCCCAGGTCACCGGGCAGGTAGCCCACCTCCTGTCGGCCCACGGCGACCAGCGGGCGGTAGACCGAGACCCTCCGGTAGCGCCTCTGTTCCAGCACCTGCTCCAGGGCGGCAGCCAGGGCGAGGAACGTCTTGCCGGTCCCCGCCATGCCCATGAGGGAGACGGCCGGGATGGAGGGGTCGAGGAGCTGATGCAGTGCCACGGTCTGTGCCAGGTTCTTCGGCTCGACACCGAATGCGCGGACGTGGGTGGGCACCCGCTCCACCACCGTCTCCGGTGTCGTCTGCAGCACCCTGGCCAGCGCGGAGCGGGAGATGCCCGAGCGAAGCACCACGAACTCGTTGACGACCGACTCGACGCCCTCGAGGGTGATCTTCCCCTCCTCGAACAGCCGGTCGATGGTGTCGGAGTCGACCTGGTGCTCGACCACTCCCTGCCGGACCTGATGGGTCGGCGCGGTGTCCGCCCGGTAGTCCTGGACGGCGACCCCGAGCTGAGCGCCCTTGATGCGGAGCGATGCGTCCTTGGTGACGAGCACTCCCCCGAGGTTGAGACACGTGGCGAGGATGCGATGGTCGGGTGTGTGGGGGTCGAGCACCGACGGCAGGCGGTCGGAGGTGACACCGTTCAGCTCGATCCGCAGCGACCCGCCGCCCGCCAGCCGCACCGGGTCACGCAGCCCGCCGGGCCGGGACGCACCTAGCTCCTCGAGCAGCCGGATCGCGGACCGGGCGTTGGCCCCGACGTCGTCCATCCGCCCCTTCATCCGGTCGAGCTCTTCCACGACCACGAGCGGCAGGACCACGTCGTGCTCCTCGAATCGGAGAGGGGCGCGGGGGTCGGCGAGGAGGACGCACGTGTCGAGGATGTAGGTCTCGTGGGCCGGATCGGTTGCGGGCCTGGGCGTCTCCAACGGAACCCAGCATCACGCCTCGAGGCCCCGAATTCAAGGATTGCCGGTGAATCGCCCTGTCGGATCGGGGCTCAGCTGCCGCCGGCGGTCACGGGCTCGGCCATCCGCTCCAACCGCGCCCATCTGTCCCGGGCATCCTGCTCGGCCCGCCCGAGGAGCTCCTCCGCTTCGGCGGGATTGGCCCGGGTGAGCATCCGGAAGCGACCCTCCTCCCCAACGAACTCCTCGAACGGGACGGTCGGCTCCCTGCTGTCGAGCACGAGCGGCGAGTCACCGCTCTCCGCCCGCCCCGGGTCGTACCGGTAGAGCGGCCAGAAGCCGGACTCGGCGGCCTTCTTCTGGTGGGTCATCTGGGTGCTCATCTCGATGCCGTGGGCGATGCAGGGGCTGTACGCGATGATCAGCGACACGCCCGGGTGGGCCGCCGCCTCGGTGAACGCCCTCACGGTCTGTGTCATGTTGGCGCCCATCGCCACCTGGGCCACGTACACGTTTCCGTAGGCCATGGCCATCAGCCCCAGATCCTTGCGGGCCGTCGGCTTGCCGCCGGATGCGAACTTGGCCACGGCCGCCCGGGGAGTCGCCTTGGAGGCCTGGCCACCGGTGTTGGAGTACACCTGGCTGTCGAGGACGAGGATGTTGACGTTGCGACCCGAGGCGAGCACGTGGTCGAGGCCGCCGTATCCGATGTCGTAGGCCCAGCCGTCGCCACCGACGATCCACACGTCAGTCGCGACCAGGCCGTCGATGACCGACTCGAGACGACGGGCCAGGGGGTCGTCCATCGCCGCCAGTCTCTCCTTCAGCTCGTCCACCCGCTCGCGCTGGGCGGCGATCCCCGCAGGGTCGGACTGGTCGGCGTCGAGGATGTCGATGGCGAGTTGCCCCAGCTCCGGGAGCAGTGCCAGCACCAGCAACCGGGCCTCTTCCCCGGCATGATCGAGAGCCAGACGCATGCCGAGACCGAACTCGGCGTTGTCCTCGAACAGCGAGTTGGCCCAGGCAGGGCCCCGGCCGTGCTCGTCCACCGTCCAGGGGGTGGTTGGCAGGTTGCCTCCGTAGATGGAGGAGCAGCCGGTGGCGTTGGCGATGACGATCCGGTCCCCGAACAACTGCGACATCAGCTTCAGGTACGGCGTCTCCCCGCATCCGGCGCAGGCACCGGAGAACTCGAACAGGGGCTCGATGAACTGGCTGCCCTTGATCGATGCCAGCTTCACCTCGGCCCTGCCCATCGCCGGGATCTCCATGAAGTACTTCCAGTTCTCCCGCTCGCGCTCCCCGTGCTGGAGGATGTCGCGCAGGTCGAGCGCCTTGACCCCGTCGGGGCCGACCGCCGGGCACACGTCGACGCAGACGCCGCAGCCGGTGCAGTCGTCGGGGGACACCTGAACGGTGAGCGCCCGGCCGGCCATCCCGCGACCGACGGCGTCCTTGTGGGCGAACCCCTCCGGCGCCCCCTCCAGGGCTCCGGGCAGATAGGCCTTGATCCGGATGGCGGCGTGCGGGCAGGCCATGGCACAGCGAGCGCAGTCGGTGCAGATCTCCGGGTTCCAGATCGGGATCTCGGAGGCCAGGGACCGCTTCTCGTAGCGGGCGGTGCCGGTGGGGAACGTGCCGTCGACGGGGAGGGCCGACACCGGGAGGAGGTCGCCCCTCCCTTCCATCATCACCGCGGTCGTCCGGCGCACGAAGTCGGTAGCCCCCTCGAGTTCCGGCGGCAGGCTCACCGGGAGAGGTGGCGGCGCCGTGTCCGGCACCTTGACCTGTTCCATCGCGGCGAGGGCCCGCTCGATGGCGTTGAAGTTGCGCTCCACCACCTCCGGGCCGCGCTTGCCGTAGGTGGCGACGATCTCCTCCTTCATCGCCGCGATCGCCGCGTCCAGCGGGAGGAGGTCCTGGTTGAGCATGAAGAAGCAGGTCTGGAGGACGGTGTTGATGCGGTTGCCCAGACCTTCCTCCATGGCGATGCGGCCGGCGTCGACGACCCACAACTCGAGGTCACGCCCGACGATCGTGCGCTGAACCTCGCGGGGCAGGTGGTCCCACGTCTCGTCCGGGGCGTGGGGGGAGTTGAGCAGGAACTTTGAGCCGGGCACGGTGGCATGGAGGAGGTCAGCCCGCCCCAACAGCCCGAACTGGTGCACGGCGATGAACGTCGGCTCCGTGATCAGGTAGGTGGACGGGATCGGCCGGGGCGAGATGCGCAGATGGGACACCGTCTGCGAGCCCGACTTCTTCGAGTCGTACACGAAGTAGCCCTGGGCCCAGAGATCGGTGCGCTCACCGATGATTCGCACGGAGTTCTTGTTCGCCCCGACCGTCCCGTCCGAGCCCAGCCCGTAGAAAACGGCCCGGACCACGTCGTCCGGCTCGTGCCAGGCGTCGGGATCGTGGCGGATGCTGGTGTGGGTGACGTCGTCGACGATGCCCACGGTGAAGTGCTCCCGCGGCGACCGCTCGTCCCCCAGGACGGCCAGAGCCATCGCGGGGGTGAACTCCTTCGAGGACAGCCCGTACCGCCCACCGGTCACCTTCGGCATCACGCCGTCCCACTCCTCGGCGAGGGCGGCGACCACGTCCATGTACAGCGGCTCGCCGGGGGCGCCGGGCTCCTTGGTCCGGTCCAGGACCACGACCGAGCGCACCGACGGGGGCAATGCCCGGCAGAATGCCACTTTGTCGAACGGCCGGTAGAGCCGGACGACGAGGAGGCCGACCTTCTCGCCGCGGGCGACTGCCGCGTCGACGGCCTCGCCCGCCGCCCCCGCAGCCGAACCCATCACGACCATGACCCGCTCGGCATCCGGGGCGCCCCGGTATTCGAAGAGCGAGTAGCGGCGTCCGGTGAGCTCTGCGAACCGATCCATCTCCTCGGCGACGATCCCGGGCACCGCGAGGTAGAAGGGGTTGGAGGCCTCACGGGCCTGGAAGAACACGTCGGGGTTCTGGGCGGTGCCCCGGATCACGGGACGCTCGGGGTGGAGCGCACGGGCGCGGTGGGAGACGACTGCCTCTTCGTCGATCAGTTGCCTCAGGTCGGCGACGGTGAGCGTCTCGACGGGGGTGATCTCGTGGGAGGTGCGGAAGCCATCGAAGAAGTGAAGGAAGGGGACCCGGGCCCGGAGGGTGGCGGCGTGGGCGATCGCGGCCATGTCGTGGGCCTCCTGGGCGGAGTTCGACGCCAGCATCGCCCACCCGGTCTGGCGCGCGGCCATGACGTCGGAGTGGTCCCCGAAGATCGAGAGGGCGTGCGTGGCCACGGTGCGCGCCGCCACGTGGATCACCGCGGGAAGGAGCTCGCCGGCGATCTTGTACATGTTGGGGATCATCAGGAGCAGGCCCTGGGATGCGGTGAACGTGGTGGCGAGGGCGCCGGTGAGGAGGGCCCCGTGAACTGCACCCGCGGCGCCGGCCTCGCTCTGCATCTCGATCACCTCGGGCACGACGCCCCAGAGGTTCGACCGGCCCTGATGGGACCAGGCATCGGCCAGCTCCCCCATCGCCGAGGCGGGCGTGATCGGATAGATGGCGATCACCTCGCTCAGGGCGTGTGCCACCCGAGCTGCCGCCTCGTTCCCGTCGAGCAGCTCACGGAGCCTCATGTCGCCAACGTATGGGAGCCCCACGCGCACCGACAGGGCAGAACGGCCCTATTTGCCCGGTTGCGGCATCGTCGGCGGGGGTAAGTGCACCCAGTCCAACGACAGGGAGCACCAAATGGACCGCGACCAGCTGAACGAGCTGCTGTACCAGGCGTACGAGACCGAACTGGGCGGAGAGCAGATCTACCGCAAGGCGATCGATTGCGCCGTCAACGACGACGTCCGCGAGGAGTGGCAGAAGTACCTCGAAGAGACCATGACCCACCAGGACAAGGTCGAGGAGATCCTCGAAGCGGCCGGGCTCGACCCGTTCGTGGAGACCCCGGGGCGCAAGACCGTCCGTCTCAAGGCCGAGGCGCTGGTGGCCGCGATGGATCTCGCCAAGAGCGAAGGCGGCCCGGTCGCCGGCCAGCTCGCCGCCGCCGAGTCCATCGTCGAAGCCGAGTCGAAGGACTTCGCCAATTGGGAGCTGATCGGGAAGATGGCCGAGCACGCCAGCGGCGACCTCGCCAAGGTGATGAAGGCCAAGTACGAGGAGGTCTCCGAAGAGGAGGCCGAGCACCTCTTCCACACCATGGGCTGGGCCCGCGAGCTGTGGCTCGACTCCCTGGGCGTCCCCGCCGCCCTCCCCCCGCCCGAGGAGGAGAAGTCGGTGAAGACGCAGATCGGCGCCGCCCGCGCCGAGCAGCAGCGCGACGAGTACCTCTAGATCTCAGCGGCGGGCCGCCACCCGCGCTCGGATCTCCTCGATGGGACGGGCGTTGAGCACCCGGTCGACGGTGACCCAGCCGCGCTGGGCCCAGCGGACACCGTAATCCATCCGGATCAGCTCGCGGGTGTGATGGGAGTCGGTGTCGATGACCACATCGACGCCGGCCGCCATCGCCCTCCGCGCCACCTCGTCCGTGGCGTCGAGACGGTCCAGTGCGCCGTTGATCTCGAGAGCCACGCCGGTCGTGGCCAGACCCTCGAGGACGGCGTCCACGTCGAGCTCGACCCCGGGGCGTCGACCCACGTATCGCCCCGTGAGGTGACCGATGGCGTTGACGGCGGGGTCGGACAATGCCTTGAGGACACGGATCGTCTGTTGCTCGGCCGGCAGGTCGAAGTGTGAATGGATGGAGGCGACACACCAGTCGAACTCGAGACGGAACTTCGGGTCGTAGTCAAGGCTCCCGTCGGGGCCGATGTTGAGCTCGCAGCCGAACAGCAGGTCGATCTCGGGATACCGGTCATCCAATTGCCTGATGCGGTCGCGATGGGCGAGCATCTCCTCCCGGCTGGAGCCGTTGATGGTGAGGTCCTCACCGTGATCGGTGAAGGCCACGTAGCGGTAGCCGGCCTCGATCGCCGCCTCCACCATCTCCTCGAGGCTGGACCGCCCGTCTCCCGACCGGTCGGAGTGGTAGTGCATGTCGCCGGCGATGTCCTCCCGCCGGATGAGCCGGGGAAGGCGATCACCCGCCGCGGCCTCGACCTCACCCCGCCCTTCCCTGAGCGGAGGCGGGACGTACTCCATGCCGAGGGCGGCATAGAGGTCCTCCTCGGTGACCGAGGCGACCACCTTCTCCTCCTCGAACAACCCGTACTCGCTGAGGAGCCAGCCCCGGTCGATCGCCCGCTGCCGCAGGGCGATGTTGTGGACCTTGGACCCGGTGAAATAGAGAAGCGCGGATCCGAACTGGTCGGGATGGACGGCACGCACGTCCACCTGAAGGCCCTCGTGGGTGAGGAAGGACGTCTTGGTTTCGCCCGAGCCGATCAGCTCGGACAGGTGCGGGAGGTTGGCGACCTCGTTCATGACCACGACCGGGTCGGTGGTGGCGACCACGATGTCGACGTCTCCGATCGTGTCCGAGAACCGGCGAATCGAGCCGCAAGGCACGGCCTCGACCACGCCGGGGAGATCGCCGAGCCGGGCGGCGAGGGAGTGGGCCAGCCCGTAGACCTCGACGAGGGGGGTCCGCCGGTCCTTGCCATGCATCCCGAGTCTCTCCAGGGCCCGGCGGATCTTCTCCTCCGACTTCTCGCCCATCCCCGGCAGCTCGCGCAACCTCTCGGCGTCCAGGGCCTCCTTGAGGCTGTCGACGTCGACCACGCCCAGCCGGTCGCGCAACATCTTCAGGGTCTTCGGTCCGAGACCGGGGACGCGGGTCAGTTCGACGAACCCCGGCGGGTACTTGGCGCGCAGCTCCTCGAGCTTGCGGACCGTGCCCGTCGTGTCGAACTCGAGGATCTTCTCGGCGATGGAATTGCCGACCCCTTTGATCTTGGTGAGCTCGGTCTTGGACAGCCCGGTCAGCTCACCGGGGTGACCTTCGATGCCGGCCAGCGCAGCCTCGTAGGCCCTCGCCTTGAACGACTGAGGTGACCCCTCGTCCAGAGCGGTGAGACGCGCCATCTCGGCGAGCATGCGGAGGATCTCGGTGCGGGACGCGGCCACGTGGCGAGGATATCCCCGCGACTCAGAATCCCAGCCAGGCCGCAGGGTCGAACTCGGCCCTGGCGGCGCCGGCGATGCGCAGTCGACCGAAGATCGGCACGACGATCTCGACCACCGTCCTCACTGTCACGGTCCTCGGCGCGACGGAGCCGTCGACCGCGCAGACACACGAAGCCAATGAGGCGCCGTTGGCCGCGGCGTTCCGTCGCGCCTCTGCGACCGGCGATGGACGACCGGTGCCCGGATAGGTCGCCACCGCCGCGGCGAGGGCGGCCGACTCGGCAGCCGTGTTGGCCTTCTCCCGCGCCGTCAGGGCCATGGCGACTGCCGTGGCCCCGACCGTCAGAGCAGCCAGGAGGCCGGCCACGGCCATGGCCAGGATCGTGGCCGACCCCCTTTCGATCATCTCTCCACCGTCATCGCGGCCGCGGCAGACAGGTCGAACCCGACCCCGGGCGGGAACGGCGTGCCGAGTTGGTGCCTGACCGTGACCACCACCCGGGCCTGACGACCCGGCAGCGACGGCCGGGTCACCGTGACCCGGGCCCGCGGGCGGATCTCCGGAGGAAGCGCGGCCAACGCCGCCTCGACCGCTCGTCGCGGGTCCGGGCTGGTAGCCGCCACCCGGGCCCCATCACGGGCGGCACCGGCCAGTTCGAGACGGGACCGGGCGACGCCAACCAATTGGAGCCCGGCAACGAGCACCAACACCACGACCGGGATCACCAGGAACAGCTCCACCGTGAGGCTCCCCCGCTCCGATCTCAGAACCGGCCCATCACCCATTGGATGATCCGGCCGAAGAGGTTCCCGAGAAGACCACCGCCGCTGCCCTGCTGCAGCCAGCGGAGGGCGATGATCGCCAGAGCGGTCGCCGCCAGGATCACGAGGAAGTACTCCACGGTGCCCTGGCCCTTCTCCGAGGACAGGGCGGCGTGAAGCCGGTTCCAGATTCGTGTCATTTCTCGACATTCCTTCCTTGCCGGTGACCGACCGGCTGCGGGGAGAAGTGCGGGAGTCTCACGGGAGCCCTCCGACGAGCTCTTCGAAGACAGCAATCAGGGAAGGGGCGTACAGGAGGAGGACGAGCCCCGGCAGCATGAGGAGGGTCACCGGGACCATCAGGCGCGTGGGGAGCGAGCGAGCCCTGGCGAGTCGTGCCGTGCGCTCCGCGGCGAGGTCGTCCTCGATGAGCCGACGCACCGTGTCGGTCAATGAGGCGCCGGAGCGCTGGGCGCGGGCGAGCTGGCCGAGCATCGGCCGGAGCTCCTTCGGCGAGGCCGCAACCGCGGTCGAGAGACCGGCCACGGCCGCCAGACGCGCCGCCCTGGGGAGGTCGCGATGATCGGGCAATCTGGCTGCCGCCGCCTGAAGCGCCGCCAGAACCGACCGGCCCGACCCGATCTCGACGAGGAGGACGATGAGGACCAGCCGGAGCGGCACGGTCTCCGTCCTCGACCGGCGGGGTCTGAGGAGGATCCCGGCACAGAAGAGCGCGACGACGATCGTCACCTCGCCCTCCAGAGCACGACGGCGACACCGACGAGACCCGTGAGGAAGAGGGCGAGACCGGCCACCGCAGCCACACGTTGACCCGGAGCGGAGAGGAGGGCGGCCAGATCCCCCGATGTCCATCGGTGTCCCAGGTAGAGGATGGGCGCCGCGAGGAACAAGCCGGCTGCGACCCGACCCGGCGCCGCGGCCACCCTCACCTCCCGCCGGACCTCGTCCCGGGCCATGGCAAGCGATGCCAGCTCGTCGAAGAGCCGGGCGGTTGCGGTTCCCGAGCCCGCAGCCGAGGCGATCGTCAGCGAGATCTCCCTCCCGACCTCCGGGAACACAGCCCCCGCCCGCTCACCCATCTCCAAATAGGACGACTCCATCGCGTCGGACGCCAGCCCCGGCTCGCCGACGGCCGTGGCAGACGCCGACAGCGCCTGGCGTAGCGAAGACCCGGATCGGAGCTCCGCGGCCACCCCTTCGAGGAACCGGGTGGAGCGGCCGTCGGCGCGACGACGGGCCACCCGGGCCAGCACGGTCAAGAGCACGGCGAACCCCCACGGGAAGAACAGGGCGAGAGCGAGAAGCGCCAGCCTTCGCAGATCGACCCCCATCGCCAGCGCCACGGCGAGCAATACCAGTTCCATCACCAGTCGCCCAGGTCTTCGCGGCTCGTGATCGAGCGCACGAAACGTCCGGTGCGGGTCCGCTCGATCTGCACGATGAGGTCCACCGCCGCCTGCAGTTGCCGTCTCACCGCGATCTCGGACGCGACACCCGAGGAGAGCGCCAGCGTGTGGAGCCGCCACATCGCCTCCTGAGGCGAGTTGGCGTGCACCGTGGTCATCGAGCCGCGATGGCCGGTGTTGAGGGCGGAGACCAGATCGAGCGCCTCGGCACCCCGGACCTCGCCCACGATGAGACGATCCGGACGGAGACGGAGAGCCGACCGGACCAGCTCACGGATGGTGATCTCACCCACCCCTTCTGCATTGGCGGGACGTGCCTCGAGACGGACGACGTGACCGGGCAGTGACAGCTCGGCGGCGTCCTCGATGGTGACAACGCGTTCGTCCGGCGGGATGCGTGCCGCGAGGAGGTTGAGGAGCGTCGTCTTCCCGGCACCGGTGCCACCGGACACGAGGATGGTCTGTCGCTGATCCACGGCCGAGCCCAGCCGATCCGCCTGCTCCCGGGTCACGGTCCCGGTTGTCACCAGGTCGTCGAGGCTCCCCACTCTCTGGGTGAACCGGCGAACCGCCACCAGAGGCGAGTCCACCGCTGCCGGCGGGAGGACGGCGTGGAGACGGCTGCCGTCGGGCAGACGGGCGTCGACCATCGGCATCGTCCGGTCGATGCGGAGCCCAAGCGGGGCGATCACCCGCTCCACCATGGACACGATGGCGCCAGGGGACGGGAAACGCTCCCCGACGCGGATCAGCCCGGCGCCACGGTCGACCCAGATCTCGTCGGGACCGTTGACCAGGACGTCGGTCACCTCCGGATCGTCGAGGAGGGTCTGGATCGGCCCCATCCCGATCACACCGGCCACCACCGGGGCCACCGATTCGGAGACCCTCCACGGGGACTCCGCGGCCAGGATCCGGGCCGCCTCCGCCGACACCGAGGCGGAGTCCAGGCCGACGTCTGACATGGCCACGGCGCGTGCCACCCGATCGATCACGCCCACGGCAGCCCCCAGACCCTTCGCCAGGACCGCAGCCAGCGGCCGGGAAGCGGCATCCCGCCGGCGAGGATGCGACGAACGTTGGCGGCCCCTGCCGGCGGAAGCACCGGCCCCGGGCCCGGGGCGGCCGAAGGGCCACCCCGCACCCGTTGCCAGACCGCTGGATGCGACACGCGGGGACAGAGCAGCCCGGGAAAGAGGGCCTCGATCGGCACCATCGGCCCCGGCCAGACGCCGGGGCCCGTCCGGATGACCACCGCCGGCCAGGCCAGTGCGAGCCTCCCCACCAGCTCCACCGCATCCTCGGTGCGGAGTCGGCCGGATCGGATGACGGCCACGCCCTTGCGCCCGGGGACGGCCTCGGCCCGGGTCGGTCCGTCGGCTGCGATGTCCTCGAGGGTGCGCGCCCCGGCCCGCCCCAGCGTCTCGCCCATGTCGACGACCAAAGCCGTCCCGGCGGAAGCCGCCAGGGCCACCGGCGCGACGACGGACATCACCGGATCGGTGGCGGCGACCGCCAGGACACGACCCCTCTCCCTCCCCATGTCCCGAACATATGGCCGGGCCGACCGGCCGACAAGGCCCCCGTCGCCGGTAACTTCCGCCCATGGCCGTCGGAGCGTTCTTCGACCTCGACAAGACGATCATCGCCCGCTCGTCGACCCTCGCCTTCACCCGCCCGATGTTCCGGGCCGGGATGTTGGGCGGTGTCACCCTGGCCAAGGCCGGCATCGCCCAGGCCTATTACCGCGCCTTCGGGGCCGGCGAGGACCAGCTGGAGCGCGTCAAGGAGGAGCTCGCCAACCTCGTCCAGGGCTGGAGCCGCGACGAGGTCATGGACCTGGTGGCCGAGACGGTCGACGAGGTCGTGACCCCGCTCGTCTACTCGGAGGCACTGGCTCTCGTCGACGACCACCGGAAGAAGGGGCATCGGGTGGTGGTGGTCTCCGCGAGCCCCGAGGAGATCGTCCGACCGCTCTGCTCGTACCTGGGCATCGACGAGGTGATCGCCACCCGGTCCGAGGTCGACGAGGAAGGCCGGTACACAGGGAACATCGAGTTCTACGCATACGGCCCGCACAAGGCGGAGGCGATGGTGGAGCTGGCCGAGCGGGAGGGAATCGACCTCGAAGCGAGCTATGCGTACTCCGACTCGGCGACCGACCTTCCGATGCTCGAGGCCGTCGGGCATCCGGTGGTGGTCAACCCCGACTCGGCGCTGGCCGCGATCGCCGAAGAGCGCGGCTGGGAGGTGAGGCGGTTCGAGTCGGCGGTCACGATGCGCGACCGCCTCTCCGGGGCGGCAGTGCCCGCCGGTGCCGCGGTGGCGACGGGTGTGGCGGCGATCCTCGCCTATTGGGCCCTCAAGGGTCGCAAGAGCTAGACCCGATCGACGATCACCCAGTCGACACCCTGCGCCCGAACGGCCTCGATCAGCTCTTCCGGGGAGAGCGCGCCGTCACCGATTCGCTCGAGAACCGTGCGCTCCACGGCGAACGCGGTCACCCGGGCCACGCTCTCCCGGTCCACGGAGTCGACGACGAACCCCTCGCTGACCACTTTGAGTGCGTCCGTGACCGCCACAACCGACATAACCGCAGGGCCGGGTGGGAGATCGTCGACCACGCGGTCGCCCCTCGTGTCGAAGCAGATCCGATCGGTGCCGGCGTCGAGCAGGCGGGAGGGATGGATCACGGGCGCAAGGTAGCCTCTCGCCGTGTCCCGAGCCATGGTCGTGGTCGCCGCTGGTTCCGGCACCCGTTTCGAGGGCGACAAGCTGATGACCCCGCTCGGGGGCCGGCTCCTCGTGGAGCTGACCGTGACCAGGCTCCTCCCCCTCGTCGACGAGCTGGTGCTGGTCTGCCGGGCGGACCAGCAGGAGGAGCTCTCCTCGCTCGGGGTGAGAACGACCACGGGTGGAGCGACCCGCACCGACAGCGAGATCGCCGGGCTCGACGCCCTCGGCGATCGCCACGAGCTGATCGGCATCCACGACGGAGCCCGGCCCAACGTGTTCCCCGGCCTGGTGGAGAGGCTCTATGCAGCGGCACGCGAGCACGGCGGCGCGGTCCCCGTGCTCCCGCTCCCCGGGCCGGTCGTCGCCCGGGAGACCGCCGCCCATGTGGATGGCGTGATGAGCGCGCAGACCCCCCAGGTGTTCCGGGCAGACGTGCTGATCGAGGCGTACCGGGAGTTCGCCTCTCCTCCAGCCCATGACACGGCCGAGGTGGTGCGAAGACACGGTGCGGTCCGCATCGCTGCCGTTCCGGGCGACCCGCGCAACCTGAAGGTGACCTACCGGGACGATCTCGCCCGGGTCATCCCCTGAGCTTTCGGTCATAGCGAAGCTCCTCCACCGAGAGACCCGCGATGTCGAGATACTGCTTCTCGCCGCTCGGAGACCACCCATGACGCTCGTAGAACGCGCGAGCACGGGTGTTGTCCGAGAGGACCCAGAGCATGGCCTCCTCGAACGTCTCCGACAGCCGGTCCTGGGCTTCCAACAGCAATCCGGAGCCCAATCCGCGGCCCCAGGCGGAGGACCGGAGGTAGATGGCGTAGACCTCGCCCCGGTCTGCGACATCCCGGGCGTGACCGAAGCTGCAGAAGCCGGCGATACCGTCGTCGTCCTCCGCGACGATCAGGGTCACCTCCGGGTCCGCGATCAGCTCGCGGAAGCGGTCGGTCCTCACGGCCGGGTCGAGACGCTGCAGGAACGGCTCGGGGAGGATGTGGGCGTACGCCTCCTGCCAGCACCGCACGTGGAGCGGGCCCAGTGTCTGGGCGTCCTCCGGTCGGGCCGGCCGGATGCTCACTCTTCCTCTGCGGGGTCCGTCGCCTCGCCGTCTCTCTCGCCGAGGACCCAGAAGGCGAGAGCCGAGAGGGAGGCCGCGCCGAGGGCCAGGGCGAGCCAGCCCCAGCGTGTCGACTCCCGCGGCTCCTCCCCGGGGTCATCCGGAATGGTGGTGGTGTCCGACACGTCGAGTTGTGCTCCGAGAGCGGTGAGGGTCAGCGGCTCGGAGAGGTGGCCGTTCTCGCCGACGATCTCGAACACCACCATGTAGTTCTTGCGCGGCAGCTCGGTGCGGATGCCGTATCGGGTCCCCCCGCGGTGGATCAACGAGACGATCCGGCTGTCCTCCTGACCGGTCGACAGATGAGCCACCACGGACTGGGCGGACACGGCGACATCCACGTAGATGTCGACGATGAAGGTCTCCGGCTCGATGCTGACCGTCGAGGCGCCGGCCTCCCCGAACGAGCCTCCGAGGTTCACGGCCGCCAGCACGGTCAGGGTGATCAGCTTCATGGGGCGGGCTCCATCCGGCGGGCGAGATCGGGCCGATCGGTGATGAGCCCGTCCACTCCGAGGTCGGCGAGTCTCTGCATCTCCCGGGGATCGTTGACGGTCCACACGTACACGGGGACGGCTTGCCGGCGAGCGGTCTCGATCAGCCTTCGGTCCACCACCGGGATCCCGCGGAAGCGGACCGGCACATGCAGCGCCGCAGCCCTCGTGCGGGGACGGGTTCCCGCCCGGGCCGCCACGATCCAATCCCTCGTTCCCCTGGTCCCGGTCGAGGTGCGGACACGACCGGAAGAGGCCCTGCGGATCTCGTCCAGCCAGCGCTCCCGGAACGATCCCACGACCGCCCGGTCGTAGAGGTCGTGCGTCTCGAACAGCTGCAGCAGACCCGGGACGACGGATCCGTCCTTGACCTCGAGGACCAATTGGAGGTCGGGGAACGACGTGAGGAGCTCTTCGAGTGCCGGGACCCTCACCCCCGAGCCTCGATGGGGGAAGCCTTCGTCGCCGCGGTGGCGATATCCGGCGTCGAGTCGGTCCAACTCGTCGAAGGTCATGGCGTCCACCGGGCCGGAGCCATCGGTCGTGCGGTCGACGGTGCGGTCGTGGTGACAGACCACGACGCCGTCGGCGGTCACCCGGAGATCGGTCTCGATGTGGGTCACCCCCGTGGCGACGGCGCCCTCGAAGGCCACCATGGTGTTCTCCGGCCAGAGGTACCTGCTGCCCCGATGGGCGACGACTGCCGGAGAGATGGCCATGGGTGAAAAGCTAGCGACGGGCCCGTCGTAGAAAAGCAGTGAGGGGCCTCAAAGGCCCCTCACCAACATGCGATGTGTCCCTGGCTACTACTTGACCACGCGGTCCTTCAGGCCCTTGGCGGGGGTGAAGGCGGCGTACTTGCGGGCAGGGATCTGGATGGTCTCGCCGGTGGCCGGGTTGCGGCCGGTACGGGCGGAACGCGACTTGGTGCTGAAGCTCCCGAAGCCGCTGATGTTGACCTTGCGGCCGGCGTCGAGTTCGACAGCGATGATCCCCTCGCCATCCTTGGTCGAGAAGATGATGTCGATGATCTCGGCAGCCTTGGCCTTGGAGATGTCCGCCTTCTTGGCGAGCTTCTCCGCCATTTCGGTCTTGTTCACGGCCCCTCCTTCGGGTCGATGTCTACGCCGCGATGATGCGACAATTGCCCGGCAACGATAGGGGAAAGCGAGGAAATCCCATGGTCATTGCTCGATATTCGATTCGCGTTCCATGAGCGTCGAGTACACGCTCGTCGGTGACGTCGCGGTGGTCACGCTGGCGCGTGCCGACCGCTTCAACGCCATCGAGACCACCCTGTCCAGCGGGGTGGTCGACGCCGTGGCCCGCGCGGCCGACGAGGCGCGTGCCCTGGTGCTCACGGGTTCCGGCAAGGCATTCTGCGCGGGTGCGGACCTCACGGAGTTGATCGCCGACTACGAGGCCCGCGGCCCCAAGCTCGGCGACATCCTGGACCGCATCTTCCATCCGGTCGTGGCCGCCCTGGTCGACGCCCCGGTCCCGACGGTCGCCGCCATAAACGGCGTGGCGGCCGGTGCGGGCCTGGGCCTGGCGCTCGCCTGCGACATCCGCATCGCCGCCGAGGCCGCGACCTTCGTGTCGGCGTTCACCGGCATAGGCCTGGTTCCGGACTCGGGATCGACCTGGGGGCTGGCCGCCACCATCGGTGTCGGCCGCGCCCTCGAGATGACGATGACCAACCGCCGTCTCGATGCCCGCGAGGCAGTGGCCTGGGGTCTGTGTGCCGAGGTCGTGCCCGATGACGTTTTGCGCGATCGGGCGATGGCCGTTGCCGGCGCACTGGCCGACCTCGCCCCGGATGCCCTCGTCACCACGCGGCGGCTCATCAGAGAGGCCGTGGTGACCCCGTTCTCCCGTGCCCTCGCCGCGGAACGGGAGCAACAGGACCGCCTCGGACGCGCCCCCGCCCACATGGAGGGGGTCCGGGCGTTCGTGGAGAAGCGCAAGCCAAACTACAGGGCGGTGTAGGTCCGCTACACCGCCCTCGTACTGAGTACTGAGTACTTGGTACCAAGTACTGCGGGCCGTCAGGCCCGTTTGACCAGATAGACCTCGAGGGTGATCTTGCCCTCGGCCCCGCGGCCAATGGCGACGCCGATCCTGTCGTTGAGCCAGGCCAGGTCCTCGCTGCCGGTGTGGAACTTGAGCAACTCGTTGATCTCGGCCGACTGGTCCTCGAGCACCACGGACACCCCGGTCGCCGTGTAGCCCACGGAGTCGCGCTTCTCGCCGATGACGCCGTGGATGTCGAGATCCATGTTCCCGTCGGCACGGACCGTGGCGTAGTCGACCCCGCTCACGGGCCGCTCACCCTCCCAATGGGGACCGGTCGCGACGCCCTGGAACGGGAAGTCGATGCGCACACCGGCCGGGGTGCGGCCGACCATGCGCGGGCTCATCTGGCCCTCGATGGTGCAGAACGGTTCGAGCTCGGGCATGTTCAGGAGTCCTCCTCTGGTGACGGCCGGAACCGTAGCCGCGCCTCACGAAGCAGATCTTGAACTTCGTGGTCCTCGACCTGGCTGAAATCCTGATACCACGCGCCCACTGCCCCGAACCGGGGCGGCGTGTACACCACTACCACCTGATCGGCGACCTTTCGCATCGCCTCGGATGTGTCCCTCGGGCCCACCGGAACACACACCCACACCTCGGCGGCCCCCTCCTCACGGAGAGCGTCCAGCGCGGCCAGAGCGGTGGCACCGGTGGCGAGGCCGTCGTCGACGATCAGCGCGGTCCGGCCCACCGGCTCGATCCGCTCCAGCCCCGCCGGGCGAAAGGCCTCCGCCTGGCGGGCCAGGGTGACCGTCTCTCGTTCGACGACCGCCGCGATCTCGGCGTCACCGATGCCGATCATCTCGATGAGGTCCTCGTTCCAGACCGTGACGCCGCCTTCCGCCAGCGCCCCCATTGCCAGCTCGGGATGCCCGGGGACGCCCAGCTTTCGCACCAGGACCACGTCGAGGGGGCAACCCAGCACCTGCGCCACCTCGTATCCGACGGGGACGCCGCCCCGGGGCAGTGCGTAGACGACCGGATCACGGGGCGCGAGGGCGGCGATCGCCTCGGCCAACTGTGCCCCGGCCTGGCGGCGATCGGTGAAGCGCATCAGCCGTACTTGGCCACGTACCCGTGGAGCCAGGGGTAGATGGCGTCCACGAAGCGAGCCGCCTCCCCCGGCGGGAGGGTGCGGGCGGCGTAGTTCATCAGCAAGACCTGGCGGGCGGCCATGAAGCCGTCGAGCTGCTCAGGGTCGGCCACCGGCCAATCGGCGACGGTCTCGTACCCGCGGCGGAACGCAGCGGCGATCTCATCCCGGTCGGGGCGGGTCCTGGAGTGGTAGAGCGAGATGGAGATGTCCTGGGCCGGCAGGGCCATCATCAGGTCCTCGAAGTCGAACACGTGCATCCTGCCACCGGCCAGGTGCACGTTCCACTCGTGGAGATCGCCATGCACCACCTGGGGGGTGCCGGATGCCCACGAATCGACGATCACCTTCTCGGCGAGCTCTCCCGCCCGGGAGACGGTTCGCCGGATCTCCCGGTCGAAGATGTGGTCGTAGAGGGGATCGGTGATCACGACGGGGTCTATGTCCGATCCGTAATAGAAGACCCGGTCCCAGCGACGCATCGTCTCGAGGCTGGGCGGCTGCCAGGTCGCGCCGTGGCGGTGGAGGGTCGCAGAGACCTGTCCGAGGACGCGGTAGCCGTAGGGACCGCCGGCGCCGAGCGGCTCGCCGGGGATCCAGCTGAACAGGACGCAGGCGCGCTCCTTGTCGACCGTCGGGTCGTATTCGTCGACCACGTACTGCCCACCGCGGGTGGGCAGGGGCCGCACCACCTCGAGGTCGGTGTCGCGGCCGAGCGCCAGGAGCCAGGCCACCTCGAGGTCGATGTTGGAACGCGTGTTCCCGTGCGCGGACCCGACACGGAGGACCATCTGCTCGCCGGCGGCGGTCTCCACCCGGTACATGATGTTGGAGTGGGTGGCGAGGTGGGACACGGCCCGCACGGGGTAGTGGTATCGGGTCAGGACGCGCCGGGCCAGCGGCAACAGCCGGGTGGCCTCTTCGGCTATTCGGGAGACGTCCATGCGCGACCCAGATCCATCCCCGACATTCTGGTCGGAACGGGCCAGCGAACCACGGCCGCGGCATGCGACCAAAGACCCAATCTCGTCGAGCGGCTCAGTCGCCTAGAACTGCGTCGAGTGCCTCTACGAAACGTCGATTCTCGTCATCGGTCCCGATCGTCACGCGCATCCAGCCGCCCGCCATGGGGCGGATCAGGACGCCCTGACGGGTCATCGCCTCCCCGGAGGCCTGCGAGTCTTCGCCGGGCATCTTGAAGAAGACGAAGTTGGTGTGACTCGGGACGTGCGCCAGGCCCCGCTCCTCGATGGCGCCCGCGACGTAGTGCCTCCCTGCCGCGTTGGCCTCGACCCGTCGCGCCAGCTCATCGGGCTGACCGAGTGAAGCCAGGGCGGCGGCCTGGGCCAGGCGGTTCACGGTGAGCGGCTGCTGGGCCTTGCGCAGCCCCGTGAGTGTGTCGGGGTGACCGATCGCGTAGCCGATCCGCAGACCGGCGAGTGAGTAGATCTTGGAGAACGTGTGCAGTGTGATGACGTTGGGCCGGTCCACGGCGATCCGGCTCATCGAGCGGTACGACGGATCCTGCACGAACTCGGCATAGGCCTCGTCGACGAGGACGAGGGTGTGGTCGGGGACCGAGGAGATGAAGTCCTCCACCTCGTCACCGGAGCGGATCGTGCCGGTCGGGTTGTTCGGGTTGCAGATGATCACCAATCGGGTGGAGTGGTCGATGGCGTCCGCCATGGCGGCCAGGTCGACGCGGAACTCCGGGTCGAGCGGCACCTCGACGGCCTCCGAACCGGCCCATGCCGCCGCGTAGCGATACATGATGAAGCTGGGCCACGCGTAGACGATGCGGGTCCCCGGACCTCCCACGGCTGAGGCGAAGTCGGCGATGTGGGCGGTGCTCCCGTTGGCGAACAGGAGGTTGCCGGGCGCGACGCCCAGTTCCTCCGCGAGACGACCTCCCAGATTCCACACCTGGTTGTCGGGATATCGCTGGAGTGACGCCTCTGCGGCGATCGCCTCGGCGACGCCGGGGAAGGGGCCGAACGGGCTCTCGTTGGCGGTGAGCTTGACCACGGTGGCCGGGTCGACGCCGTACTGGCGGACCACGTCCTCGATGGGCCGGCCAACCTCGTATGAGACGAGCGCGTCGATCTCCGGTCTGAGGATCGGCATGGCCGCGAAGGTACCAGATGCCCGGACGGGCAGAGCCGGCGGCTTGGCCGGAGGCACGCGGAGAGCATTACTCTCTGGGTCATCCTCGAAGCCATGCAGATCATCGACCCGCAGGGCAACCTCGTGGGAGACGACCCGGGCCTCGACCCGGGCATCTACCAGGCCATGTACCGGAACATGGTCCTGGCACGGGAGTTGGACCGCCGGATGCTCGCACTGCAACGTCAGGGGCGCATCGGCACCTATGCCATGCTCGAGGGTCACGAAGCGGTCCAGATCGGCTCGGCCATGGCCCTCCGCCCGGACGATTTCGTGTTCCCCTCCTACCGCGAACACGGGGTCCAGATCACCCACGGTCTGCCCATCGACGTCCTCCTCGCCTACTGGAGGGGCCTCCCCAACTCGGGTTGGGACGTCGAGAAGTACCGGACCGGCATCGTCACGGTTCCGATCGCCAGCCAGCTGCCGCACGCGGTCGGATACTCGTACTACCGGCGCTTGCTCGGGGACGACACCGTCACGGCCGTCTACTTCGGTGACGGCGCCACCTCCGAGATCGACTTCCACTCCGGCATGAACTTCGCCGGGGTGTGGAAGACCCCGACCGTCTTCGTCTGCGCCAACAACCTCTACGCGATCTCCGTGCCGTATCACAAGCAGACTGCGTCGGAGACCATCGCCCAGAAGGCGGACGCCTACGGATTCCCCGGGGTGCGGGTCGACGGGATGGACCCCGTCGCCGTCTACCTGGCCACCCGGGAGGCGGTGGAGCGGGCCCGCCGCGGGGAGGGCCCCACCCTCATCGAGGCGATGACCTATCGCTACGGGCCCCATGCCACGGCCGACGACCCCACCCTGTACCGCACCGACGACGAGGTCGCCGAGTGGCGGAAGAAGGATCCGATCGACCGGATGCGTCGGTTCCTCGAGAACCGCGACCTCCTCGACGAGCGGGAGGTCGAGAAGGTGGCGATGGAGGTCACCGACGCGGTGAACGGGGCCATCGCCGAGATCGAGGCCCGCCCGCTTCCCGACCGCGACGACGCCGTCCGCCACGGCTTCCACAAGATCCCCGAGCACGTAGTCGAGCAACTCCACCGGATGCAGCGCTCCCACGGCGAGCCCGAGACCCCCTTCTCCCCCGACGAGATCTGGGTGGTGGGGAGAGACCGTCTACCCGAAGGGCCGACGGAGGCCATGAACATGGCGGAAGCGATCAACCAGGCCCTCCACCTGGCGATGGAGAGCGATCCTTCCACGGTCGTCCTCGGCGAGGACGTCGCCCGGGCCGGTGGGGTGTTCCGGATCACCGAGGGGCTGCTCGACCGGTTCGGCCCCGACCGGGTCATCGACACGCCGCTCAACGAGTCCGGAATCGTGGGCACCGCCATCGGCATGGCCCTCGGCGGGGCCCGTCCGATCGCGGAGATCCAGTTCGAGGGCTTCGTGTACCCCGCCTTCGACCAGATCGTCAGCCACCTGGGCCGCTTCCGCTATCGCACACGGGGGAACGCCACCGTGCCCGTCGTCGTCCGCATGCCGAACGGCGCGGGGATCGGGGCCCACGAGCATCACTGCGACTCGCCGGAGGCCTACTTCGTCCACGCCCCCGGTCTCGTCGTCGTCTGCCCCTCGACTCCGACCGACGCCAAGGGACTCCTCACCGCCGCCCTCCAGGGCGAGGACCCCGTGATATTCCTCGAGCCCAAGGTGCTGTATCGGGCCGGCCGGGAGCAGGTCCCGGTGGAGAGCTACACGCTCCCTATCGGCCGCGCCCGGGTTCGCAAGGAAGGCAACGACCTCACCGTCGTCACCTATGGCGGCATGGTGCCGGTGGCGCTCCAGGCCGTGGAGCGGGAGGGCGTCTCTGCCGACGTCATCGATCTCCGCACCCTGTTCCCCTGGGATCGGGAGACGGTCCTGGCGTCCGTGGCGAAGACGGGCCGGCTGCTGCTGGTCCAGGAGCCGCAGGGGACCGCCGGTGTCGCAGCCGAGGTCGCCGCGGTCGTCGCCGAGGAGGCGATGTACGACCTGGAGGCGCCGATCGTCAGGGTCACGGGCTTCGACGTGCCCTGGCCCCAGTTCGCCATCGAGAAGCACGCCCTGGTCGACGTCGACAGGGTCGTGGCCGGCATACGGCAGGTGATGGGTGGCTAGATGCTTTGCCGGTGCGGGAGCCGGTCGTAGCCTGGATGACCGTGAGCCACGTGAGGCCCAGGCCATCCAAGCGCGACTCCCGGCCCAATTGCCGCAAGGGCATTCACTCCTTCGGGCCGACCCAGGAGGTCGGCGGCGGGATCTCGAGGCGCGTGTGCGACCGCTGCTCTGCGGTCAGCATCGACCTCACCGGCGCGTACGAGATGGCGACCCCGTCTCCGGACGAGTTCGCCCGTCGCTCGGCGCCCTCCCGCAGCAACTCCTAGGAGCGCGGTCCTGAGACCCCGAAGTACCACCAGCGTCAGGGCTGCCGGCGGCCTGGTCTGCCGGGTCACCCCGCGGGGCGCCATCGAGGTGCTCGTCGTCCACCGACCCCGTTACGACGACTGGACGCTCCCCAAGGGCAAGGTCGACCCC
>Ga0209075_1000879_pt1 | contig 29040 bp, 19 predicted proteins | sample Stecom2011_FD_187523 | JGI IMG/M metagenome (GOLD analysis project Ga0209075, IMG submission 187523) | Agricultural soil microbial communities from Utah to study Nitrogen management - Steer compost 2011 (SPAdes) (version 2) | ecosystem: Environmental > Terrestrial > Soil > Agricultural land...
CGCAAAGCTGCAGGCGCGCTCGATGGTATTGACCAGCTCGCGCACGTTGCCCGGCCAGGGGTAGGCGCGCAGCGCCAGCAGGGCGTCAGGGGCGATATCGGTGAGCCTGAGCTGGTCCTGGGCGTCGCGATTAAAGGAAAGCTTTTGGAAGAAGTGGCGGATCAGAAGTTCGATATCTTCGACACGCTCGCGCAAGGGCGGCAGATTCAGGCGCACCACGCTTAAGCGGTAGAAGAGATCCTCGCGGAAGCGCCCCGCCTCGACCTCTTCGGCCAGCGCGCGGTTGGTCGCGGCGACCACGCGCACATTGACCGGGATGGGTTTGTTGGAGCCGACGCGGCGCACCTCGCGCTGCTCGAGCACGCGCAATAATTTGGGTTGCAGGTCGAGGGCCAATTCGCCGAGCTCGTCCAAAAATATCGTGCCGCCCTCGGCCATCTCAAAGAGCCCCTTGCGGCTCATGACCGCGCCGGTGAAGCTGCCTTTTTCGTGGCCAAAGAGCTCGCTTTCGATGAGGTTTTCGGGCACCGCGCCGCAGTCAAGCACCACAAACGGGGCGTCGGCGCGCGTGCTCAGCTTGTGAATGGTGCGCGCGACGACCTCTTTTCCGGTCCCGGTTTCGCCCTCGATGATCACGGTCGCCCCGGTGGGGGCGATCTTCTCCAGGATGCTGAAGATCTCGCGCATCTTCACGCTTTTGCCGACGATATCGCCCAGGCGCTCCGAGGTGGTCGGGGTGATGGGCATCTGCTCGTCGACCGGATTAAAGCGGATGATGCAATTCCCCACCCCCAGCAGCACATCGGGCTCCAGATACGCCTCGCCGACCCGCACGCCCTCCACCCAGGTGCCGTTGGTGCTGTTGAGGTCGACCACCAGGGTATTGGGGCCGTCCTGGATGATGCGGCAATGCCGGCGGCTGACGGTCTCGTCGTCAAGGAAGACGTCGCAGGTATCGGTCGCCCCCAGGGTGATGATGTCCTGGTCAAAGCTATAAATACGCTCATTCTTGCCGCCCGGATTGACGACCAGGCGCGTCTTTCGCAGGTGCAACGTCGTCGGCTGGCCGTCGATATACGCGATCTTGGTATGCGCGGGGTGCGGAGGCAGTTGATCGTAGGGGGGCATGGTTGCTCGTGTGGTTATGGGGCGCCGGGTGTCGCGAAAAAATCGGGTTCAACCTGGGGGCGTCACCTCGCTCAGCGCGCTGCGTTTGCACGTTCCATCATCGCGCAAAAATAAGATAAAGGCACGCATGGACGAAACCGCATCGTCCATCGTATATTGACAGCGAAGCCCCGCACCGCTTGAGGAAACTCGAGCCCTCAAAAATAGCCGAATCCGGTCGGATCCTAACCTCGATATGGTAGAAAGCATCGAAAATTTTGGCAAGTATACGCTTTTGGAGCGCGTAGCTGTTGGGGGAATGGCCGAAATTTATCGGGCCAAAACGGTCGGCCTGGGCGGCTTCGAGAAGCTGCTTGCCATCAAGCGGCTGCATCCTCATTTCGGCCGGGAAAAAGACATCGCCCAGATGCTCGTCGACGAGGCGCGCATCGCGGTGCACCTGACGCATCCCAATATCGCCCAAATTTTCGACCTGGGATGCATCCAGGGGCAGTATTTTATTGCCATGGAGTTCATCGACGGGCTCGACCTGCACCAGATCAGCAAGGCGGTGCGCCAGCGCGGGGAGTCCATTCCGGTGGCGGCGCTGGTTTTTATCATGGCCGAGGCGCTCGGCGGGCTCCACTATGCGCACTCGCGCTCGGATGCCGACGGGCGCCCGCTGGAGATCGTCCACCGGGATGTGTCCCCGCAAAATATCATGATCAGCCACGAGGGCGAGGTGAAGCTGGTCGACTTCGGCATCGCCAAAGCCCAGCTAAACGACGAAAGCGACACCCAGCACGGCATCATCAAGGGGAAGTTTTATTATATGTCCCCGGAGCAGGCCTACGGGCATCATATCGACCACCGCACCGATATCTTCGCGGCGGGCATGGTTTTATATGAGCTCCTGGTGGGCAAAAATCCCTATCAGGGGATCGATGAGGCGCAGCTTCTGAAGTTGGTGCGCAAGGCGGACTTCGCGCCGGTTTTTGCGGTGCTTCCCGACCTTGACCCGCAGCTCGTCGAGATCATCACCCGCGCGACCCGGCGCGATGCCCAGCAGCGTTATGAGTCGGCGCTGGATATGCAGGCGGCGCTGGTCGCCTATCTGGACCGCCAGGGGGAGCCGTATCGGCGCACCGAGTTGGCCCAATATGTGCGAAACCTGGTCGGGGGGCACAGCGAGCATGATACCCGCTCGGCGATGTCACGGGTCGACTATCAGGCCGACGAGGCGAGCATGATCTTCGCGCCGGGCTCCTCGCTTCTCGATGAGTTGGAGGAGTTGGAGCGAGCCGAGGCCGAGAACCCGTTTCGCGAGGAGGAAGCGACGCGAATCTGGGGGGCCGAAGGGGCAAAACCCGCCGATCATATCCGCGGTCAGATGGGCCGGGTGGACGGGCCAGCGGCCGGTTTTGCGCCACCGGCCGGATTCGGTCCACCAGCCAGTTTCGGCCCGCCGGGCAAGTTCGGCCCGCCGGGCGGTGCGATCCCCAACCCGCAGGCGCAGGTGACCGCGCGTTTAAGCTCGATTGACGGCGCGACGCCCCAGGATAGTGAGGCGTTTGGCCCGGACCACGAGGCGGATACCAACGAGCAAACCTTTGAGAGCGCGCTGCCGCTGGTGGAGCGTCTGCTGCCGGCGAGTTTGCGCCGGGCGCCGGTCGTCGTCGGGGTATTATGCGCCGCGGTGCTTTTGTTGGTCGTCGTGATGATTGCTGTGGGCGGTATGGGTTCAGGGGCGCAGGGGGACGCGGCCGAAGTTGCAAGCGCGCCGCTGGCCAATGCGCAACCCGCGCCGGTGCCGGCGCCGGCGGCGTCCCAATCGATGGATGTGCGCATGGTTTCGGTCCCGTCGGGCGCGCGCGTGCTGGTCGACGGCGAGGCCGTCGGGGTGACGCCGCTTACGCTCAGCGCGGTGCCGCTGCAGCGCGTGATTGAAATCGAAGTCAGCTCGCAGGGCTATGATAGCGAAGAGCGTGTGGTGCAGATCAAGGAAGACACCGATCTGCTGGAATTTAAATTGCAGCCGGTGGGCGGGGTGCTCAAGGTCACCACCTACCCCACCAACGCCGAGGTCCGGGTCAACGGCAAGGTGCGCGGGCGCTCGCCGGTCGATGTTTCGGGCCTGGTGCGCGAGGATGTCCACGAGGTGGTCGCCACGCTTGAGGATGGGCGCGAGGTGCGCCAGCAGGTGCGCTGGCAGGACCTGTCGGCGCGCGTTACCCAGGTCTCGCTGACCTTTGACAGCGCCAAGTCCGCGCCCCAGCCCGCCGCGAAACCCCGCGCGCGCACGTCCACGCGAAAGCCGCGAAAGAGCGCGCCCAAAAACGGGTCGCGCTCCCAGCCTATCGGGCTTTTTGACGGCAATGATACACCGAAAAAGCCGGCCAAGAAAAAACCAACCAAGACCAAGGTGCTGGATATCTGGGGGAATTAATCCCGGATTGCGCGCGACTTATTTCACCTCGACCACCACCGGCAGCAGGCTGAGCGCCTCGTCGTCCTGGAAGAGCAGGGGCATCAGGATGCCGCGGCCCAGGTGCTTGATGACCGCGCCCAGTGCGGTATTCAGGCGGAGCTGCTCGCCGGAGGCCCCGAGGCCCAAGACTTCGGCGCCGAGTTTGTGCAGCACGGCGGCGTGCACCGATGTGGCGCCGGGGTCAAAGAGGCCAAGATCATCGGGGTAGAGGCGAAAATCGAGGTCTTCCGGGGGAATCCCGGCGAGGTCGGCGGCGCGGTGCATCGCGTCGGAGAGCCCGCCGATCTGGTCGACGAGTTTGTGCTCTGCGGCGCGCGCGCCGTCCCAGATATGGCCGCGCCCGAGCGCGTCGACTTCTTCGGGGCTCAACGGCCGGGTGCTGGCGACCTGCTGGATAAATAATTTATAAAGATAGGTGATCGACTTGGAGACGGCTTCGCGCTGGGTGGGAGTCCAGGGGTGAAAGAGGCTGAACCCGTCGCTTCGCGCGCCGCGCTGGATTCGGGTCGAGGCGATTCCGAGCAGGTCGGCGAGCTGGGAGATGCTGAATTTTCCGGCAAAGATCCCGATGGAGCCGGTCAAGGTATGCGGGGTGGCGAAGATCTCATCGCCCCCAGCGGCGGCATAATACCCGCCGCTGGCGGCCATATTGCCCATCGAGCTGATGACGGGTTTGTCCCGGGCGAGCTGGCGGATCTCGCGAAAGATCAGGTCGCTTGCGACCGCGCTTCCGCCCGGGCTGTCGATGCGCAGCACCACCGCGCGCACGTTCGGGTCGCGCCGAAGTTTGGAGAAGATGCGGCTGAGCGTGTCGCTGCCGGTGACGTTCTGGTTGATAAAGGGCGTGCTGCCGGATTGGCCGCGCACGATCATCCCGGAGATGATTACCACCGCGATCTCGGGGCGCTCCCCCCAGCGCATATCGGCGGCTGGGTCGCCGGGGTAGCGATCTTCAAGGCGCACATGCTCGCCGAATTCCTCGCGCAGCCGCTCCTGGATGGAGTCCAGGTAGATGACCTTGTCGGCCAGCCCCAGGGCGACGGCGTCGCTGGGAAGATGCGGCACGGTGTCGATCGCCTCGCGGATGGCGCCGGGGCTCAACTTTCGATCCGCGCCAATCGCGGCCGTGGCCCGGGTATACAGCCCGTCGAGGTAGTCGGTGATTTGCTCGGTGGCTTCGCTTGAGGGCGTGCGGAAGGTATAGGATTCGGGGGCCGACTTATAGCGACCGATGCGCAAAAACTCCGCGTTGATGCCGGCCTTGGCCAGCACTTCGGCGTAGGAGACCATCGAGATGCTCACGCCGTCCGCGCCCCAGGGAGCCGGCGGGATAAGCCATAGTTTCTCGCTAGCGCTGGCCAGGTAGGTCTCGCGAAAGGTCGGGTTGGTCAGCACGCTGACGGTGTGTTTTCCGGCCGCGCGAAGCCTTGCGATGGCCTGGCGAAGCTCCCAGATCTGGGCATAGCCCAGGCCACTGTCGCCGATATTAAAGACCACGCCTTCGATCGCGGGGTCGGCGGTGAGCCGCTCGATTTTAAGCAGCAGCGACAAGAAACTGTGGACGGTCGGGGTGAACAGGCCCGACGAGGGTTGCTCGGCGATATCTCCGTTGAGGTTGATAAGTTGCCAGCGCTGATCGGGGGGCGCCAGGCCGCGGGCGCGCTGCGAGCCCATCCAGATCAGGTGCGTGGTGCCGACGAGGTCGGCGTCGCCGCTCAAATTTGCGATGGCCGCGGTTTCGGCGCCGACTCCATGGGTATTGATGGCCAGGCCGGCCACGGTCTGGTTCCAGGTGCTCGAGCGATGCTGGTCGTCGAGGTCGAAATCAAATTCGGTGCGCGCGAAGATATGAACGCCCGGGTAGGGTTCCAGGGCGATGCGGGGGCGAAAAAAAAGCGACGTCCCGGTCGAGCTAAAACCCACCGCAGGGTCCAGGATGGCGCGGCCATCCCAGAAGCGAAGCGCCATGCCCAGGTCGGCGCGAATGGGCAGCGAATCGTTGGCCTGGCGCTCGTCCGGATTGGGGTTGCCCCAAAAGGGCTGGTTCAGGTCCCGCAGGCGCAGCCCGAATCCGAGGTGGGTGGAGGGGCGCCACATCAGGCCGAGGTCCCAGCCATAAAGCGCGTCGAGCGTGGGGTCCTGGCTGCTGCCAAAGAAGTTGAGCGCCGCGCCAAGGCTCAGGTTGGACCCGGTGCTCACGCCGGCAGCGAAGGTGTATTTTCGAAAGTCCGTCGCCGTCGCGCCCAGGTCGCTTCGGCGCAGCCACTGGGTCGAAAAGCCCGCGGCAAACGCGCCGGTGCCCCCGGCCAAAAAGGCGCCTACGGCCTCGTTACTCAGCCCCTGATAGTCGGCGCTGGGCTCCTGGAGCCCCAGCGCGAATTGCACCCCGCGCATGAAACCGAGCCCGGCCGGATTGACCTCCAGGCTGGTGGCGTCGGCGCGCGTGGTGATGGACTGGTCGGGGAAAATAATCCCGTCGCTGGGCGTCGGTTGCTCCTGGGCAAATGCCCCCAGCGGCAATGCGAGCAGCACGCTTAGCCCGACCCAAATCGCCGCGCCCCAGCTGGGCGCGGCGCGTCGGCAAGCGCTCGGTATGAAGGCGATCTTTCGCATCTTCAGATATTTCCTCATAAGATATCTCAGCCAAACAGTTTAAGAAGATATAAACACACGTCATTTGATTAAAAGGGCAGGATTCAGATCGACGAAGCCCGCCGATTCAATCGGCGGGCTCAGCTATACCTTAGGCTCCCGGTGATGGCGAACCGTGGGGAGCGCGGCCTGGCTTTTAGTTGAAATCGGCTTTGATGGGTTTCGGGGTCGGCGCGGGGGCCGGGGCGGTGGCTGGGGCGGTATTGAGGGGCGGCGCGGCGCCGGCTTGTCCCTGAAGTTTGCTTTGAATCAAGCCGCCGGCGCGCTGCACAAGGGTGTCGAGTTGGGCGGCGTTGATGCGCGTGGTGGTTATGACGCGGGTATTTTTTTGGACGACCTTGAGGTTCTCGAATACCGAGCCGGCGCCCATCATGGCTACCATGGGGTTTTTGGCCAGGTCTTTGACCTGGGTCTGGGCGGAGGCGACGATTTCGGCGGCGCTTTTTTTATCGCCCATTTCCATGAGGACTTCAGCGGCGAGCCCGGAGGCGAAGTCCAGGCTCATGGCGACCTCTTTGGCCTGGGGAGTGCCGGGTGTCGCGCTGGCGCCGGCGGTCGCGTTGGCGACTATCCAGAGGCCTTTTGAGGTGTTGACGTCGCCCACAATGCGCTTGAAGTAGCCGGTGCTTGTGATGGCCTTATCCGAGTGTTGCAGCGCGCTCAGCGCGCGGGTGCGATAGGCGTCGGGCCCTGAGCTTACGAATAGAATACCCTTCTTAGGGAAGGCGAAGACGAGATTATTGGAGCTATAAAGGGTTCGTTTTCCAAGCTCCGAGGTCTTGAGCGCGACATCTTTGGACTTCAGGGCGGCCAATAATTTTTCGGAGTCGAATTGACCCGAGATGGCGACGCTATAGGTGCGCTCGTCGAGGCTCTTCTGGATGTCGATGCTCGGCACGCCCAAGGCCAAGGCGTTGATATCCTTGGTGAAATCGACGCCCGCCTCGTCGAGCATGGCGACCATATCACCCAGGCTCGGGCTGGTTTTGACGAAGCTCGTGACGACCGAATAATACTTGGATTTTCGCAGCTCGCCAAAATTCAGGCCCACGACCACTTGCTCTTGAAAGGAAAGATAGTCACCGAGTTCCCGGGAGGTCTGAGCCGACGCGGTGGCCGGAGCGAGGGCGAGGGTCACAAGGATGGCGCCCAGAAGAATGGCAAATTGTTTGAAGGGGCGATGGGACGGCGTATGGGTATTCACGATGTTCTTCCCTTTGCAAAAAATATGGTTTTCGCCATTTAAGGTGGGTTGGCGGGCCGCGAGGGTCATCTGCTAAGACGCCCCAAACTTGAAATCATTCAGCGTCACATCCGGGGTGCGGACAGATTAAACAGTGCGTCTGCGCAACGCAAGGCGTGCGCGCCCGGGGCGTACCATCGGGGGGAGAGGGTCAGGGGTCGGGGCGAAAAAAATCTTCAAGAAAAGTTGTTTTGGGCGCGCGCTCAAGCTCGGCGACGGAGCCGTGCTGGATGAGCGCGCCATCTTCCAGGGCGACGACCTGCGCGCAGAGGGCACGCACGTCGGCGGGGTCGTGGGTGACCAGCAGGGTCGGCAGGTTCAGCCGGTCCAGGGAGTCGCGCAAATAATCGCGAGTGCGCCGGCGCGCGCCGCGATCAAGCGCGGCCAGGGGCTCGTCCAGCAGCAGCGCGCACGGGTCGATCGCCAGGGCGCGCGCCAGGGCGACGCGCTGTTTTTCGCCGCCGGACAGCGAGGCGGGCGCGCGCCGGGCGAGCGCCGAGATATCGAGTTCGGCGAGCAACTGCTGCACGCGCTCGGCAATCTCGGCCTTGGATTTTTTGAGCGAAGCCATGCCGAACGCGATATTGGCCTGCACGCTCATATGATCAAAGAGACCATAATTCTGGGGCATATACCCGATGCGTCGCGCCTCGGGCGCAAGATTCACGCCGCTGCGGGCGTCAAAAAACACGCGCTTCCCAACCTCAATGCGCCCCGCGTCAGGGCGATGGATGCCGAGCAGCATCTTCACGCAGGTCGTCTTTCCGGCGCCGTTGGGGCCGATAAGCGCGAGCGGTCGCCCTCGCAGGTGCAAGGAGGCGCTCAGGTGAAAGTCGCCGACGCGACCGCTGATATCGGCTCTGAGAGTGTCTATGCGGGTTCTCCCTGCGGGCGATAGGGCCCAAATCGGGCGGCGATGGGTCCGCGCAGCGCGCTGAGCAGCAGGATTGCCACCGCGACCAGCAGCACCGACATCGCCTGGGCGACGCGCAGGTCGGATTCCAGTGCGCTATAAATCGCCAGGGGCATCGTCTGGGTATGGCCGCTGAGGTTGCCTGCAAAAAATAAAGTTGCGCCAAACTCGCCCAGCGCGCGCGCCCACATCAGCGCGGCGCCGTTGAGTAATCCGGGCAGCGCAAGCGGCACCGCCACGCGCATAAAGGTGCGCATTGGCGAGGCGCCCAGGGTGCGCGCCACGATGAGTAACTCGTCGTCGACCTGGCGAAATGCGGCGGTGGCCGACTGGATGAAAAACGGCGCGGCGACCACCAATTGCGCAAAGATCACCGCGCTCAAACTAAAGCCCGGGCTCCAGCCGAGCGTGTCAAAAAAGCCGCCCAGCCAGCCGCGCCGCCCGTAGGCCATCAAGAGCGCCACGCCGATCACCGCCGGCGGCAGCACGATGGGCAACTCAAGCAGCGATTCAAACGCGCGCGCCCAGCGCGACCGGCTGCGCGCGAGCAGCCAACTCAGCGGCGTGCCAAAAAGAAGGGTGATGGCAAAACTGATGGCGGTCGTCAGGATGCTGATACGCACCGCCGGCCAGACCAGCGGGTCTTTGAGGGCGGCGAAGAGCTCGGCGGGCGTGGTGGTGGCACCCAGGGCAAGCAGCGGAAGCAAAAGGAACGCCAGAAAGATGCCCGCCGCCGCGCGAATCAAGAGATTCGCGGGATGGCTCGGTCCATTCTTTGGGGTGTGGGTGAACATCGAGTCTCGGGGAAGTCTTGAATTCGGGCGCGCTCACGGCGGTTGCTCAAGGATGGGCGTTGCGGTGTCGAAACCGCGGGCTGCCAGGATCTTCTGGCCCTGGCTTGAGCGCACAAATTCGACCCAGCGCCGGGCAAGCACGGGATTTTCGCTGCCGGTGGTCACCGCGATCGGATAGTCTGCGCGAATATTGAGGTTCGCGGGGATCGCCACGGTCCGGACCTGATCGCCGCGCACCCTCGCATCCGTGTGGTAGACGATGCCCGCGTCGGCCTCGCCCATCGCGACCTTGGTGAGGATAAGGCGGACGTTGGCCTCGTGCGAGACAATATCGCGTTCGACTTCTTCGCGATAGTCATCGCCAAAGGAATCGGCAGCGCGCTGTAGAAATTGCCGTGTATAGCGGCCGATGGGGACTTCGGCGCTGCCGACAACCAGGCGCCGGGCGTGGGGCAGCGTTTGGACGGATTCGATACTCGCCGGGTTCTGCGCCGGGGTGACGATGACCAGTCGATTATACGCAAAGATCGAGGGTGTTTGGAGCAACTTCGCGATAAGAAGGGCGTCGAGGTGCGCCGGGTTGGCCGAGGCGAAGACGTCGGCCGGGGCGCCATTTTCGATCTGGGTGCGCAGGGCCTGGCTGCCGGCAAAATGCAGCGTTATATTCACCTCCGGGTGCGCTTTTTCGAAGGCCCGGGCGATCTCCTGGAAGGACTCGGTGAGCGAGGAGGCCGCAAAGACCCTCAACTCTTGCCCGTTCTGCGGTGCATCGTGCCCCGAGGCACGCGCGCCCGGGCTTTTTGGCGAGGTGCGCTGGCATCCGTGGGTGACAATAAGAGCCAGAATGAGCAGGAGGATGCGCCTGATGAGAGTCGGGGCGCGGCGCACCGGCGGGTGGGCAAAGGGACTTCGCAACGATTAATATCCGGGCCAAAAAAAGCCGCTCAGGAAAGACCAAACGTGAAAAAAGCCGAGCACTAAAAGTGACCGGCTTCTTTCCCCTATTTTCGTCCAAAGACGCTAAAACCTAGCGCTTTTGTACGTGAGCGGCCTTGGGTCCCTTGGGACCGGCTTCCACCTCAAATTCGACCGGGGTGTCTTCGGCGATGGTCGCGAAACCACCGGAGCTATCCAGGGCGCTGTGGTGTAAAAAGACATCTTCGCCGCCGTCTTCACGCTCAATGAAGCCGTAGCCCTTGTCTTCGTTGAACCACTTCACTTTTCCGAGAATTCTCTCTGCCATAATCGTACTCTCATGCTCAATTGTGAGGCCCGAGGTCCCGATGGGGACCGAATGGACCATATTTGTTCGCGACGCACCGAGGGTTTTGGGCCCGGACGCCGCCCCTCTAGTCTCGGGTCACCCGGGACATGCCGCCCTGCCAAAAATATGCGCTGTGACGCGCCTACCCGTGGAGAATTCGGCCTACCCGAAACTATAAGGCGCGATCCCTGAAAGGAAAGCAGAAAGGGCGAAATTAATTCTGAGCCGGCGGGTTGAGCGTGGCGCTGACGCGCTCCAGCAGCGTTCCGGTGGCTTCTTCCAATTCCAGGCGCAGCCGCAGAATCTCGATGCGGGCGCTGGCGACGCGCAGCTGGGTCTGGTTGCGCTGCTGAATGGCGCTGACCACGTCGAGCATGGTGGTGGCGCCGTTGGCAAACAGGGTCGACTGAATCTCGACCTGGCGCTCGGCGAGCCCGGCGGTTTTCTGGGCGAGTTCCAGGCGATGCTGGGCGCTCTCAAAATTACTCAGGCTGCTGGCGACCTGACTCTGAAGTTGGTCGCGCGCGGCTTTGTAGCGGGTCTCGGCGATCTCGACCTCCAGGCCGGCGCGCTCGGCGTCGGCCTGGGCGGCGCGGTTAATAATGGGCAATTCAAGGCGCAGATTAATGCTTCCGCTGATCGCCTCAAACCCGCCGATTTGCTCAAAGGCCGCCGGCACGTCTTCGCCGAGTCCCGACACGCGCAGCGAGGCGTCGGTGCTCAGCGAAGGCAGGCTGCGGTTATGGGCAAGCGCGGCCTGAATGCGCGCGACCTCCGCGCTATATTTGAGGCTCTGAAGTTGATAGGAGCGCTTTTCGGCCTCGGCCAGCAGGTCGGCGCGGCGCAGGTTGGTCTGGATGGTGGGCGGGTCGGAGGCCGGGGTTAGGGTGGCCTGCTCGGGGGAGTCGCCCAGCAGCGCGGCAAGCTGGAATTGTTGGCTCTGGCGGGTGGCCTGGCTGCGCACGAGATCTTCGTTAAGCCGTGCGAGCTCGGTCTCCAGGGGGACCAGCTCGGACTCCGAGATAACGCCGACATTGAGTTGCTCCTGGGCGCGCGCCATTTCCTGGCGGGCCAGCTGCAGGGCGGACTGGTTGATGCGAATCTGCTGCTCAGACAGCCACAGCGTCCAGTAGGCGTCGAGCACCTGGCGGGCCAGCGCGCTGGCCTGGCGCTCCTGCTCGGCGAGGGCGGCGTCGCGGCGAATCTCGGCGATATGCAGCTCGGCGAGCACGGTGTCCTGGCCAAAACCGCGCAGCCAGGGCTGGCTGACCTGCACTAAAAACCCCAGCCCGAACGCCTCATCGAGGCTTCCCAGCACGATGGAGTCCTCGGCCGCGCGCTCAAACTCCAGCGATACCCCGACCCGGGTCGCCGTGCGAAAGGTCTGGCTCAGACCGGTGCTGAAGCGCAGCGAATCATTGGCCAGTAACTGGGCGCCGTTGAGCCCCTGGTAGGGGCGCCGCCCGGTGGTATAGCCGACTTCGGCAAAGGCCAGGGGGACGAACTGGTAATCCTGGCTGATGACCTGCAGCTTCGCCTGGCGCCAGGCCAGCACCGAGGCGTGCAGCTCGGGGTTATGGGCCATCGCGCGCGCGAGCACCTGCTCGGTGGTCCCGGGCTCAAATCCCTCCGAGGGGTCGGCCGCATCGCTGGCCAAAAGCTGGGCGGGGTCGGCGCCCTTGGGGGCATCCGGCGCGCCGGTATCCTGGGCATACGCGGGCGCGGCCAGGGTGAGCGAGGCGACAAGCCACAGGCCCAGGCGCGCGATGCGTGAAGCAGCCGGGCGATGAAGGGGAGTATCGGACACAGATTTACTCATGACGAAGGGCTTCGATCGGGTTGAGTTTGGCGGCTTTGCGCGCGGGAAGATAGCCGAAAATAACGCCGATCGCCGCCGAGAATGAGAACCCGATCAGCGCGACATTCGGCGAGAAAACAAACGGCATTCCCATCGCATGGGTCGCCGCCCAACTGCCGAGCAGGCCCAGCATAATGCCCAGAAAGCCGCCCATGCAGGAGACCACGATGGCCTCGATCAAAAACTGGGTGAGCACATCGGCCGCGCGCGCCCCGATCGCCAGGCGCAGCCCGATCTCGCGGGTGCGCTCGGTGACCGAGACCAGCATGATATTCATGATGCCGATGCCCCCGACCAGCAGGCTCACCGCGGCGATGATGCCCAACAGGGCGGTCAGCGCGTTGGTGACCCCGGCCAGGGTGTCGACGATCTCCTGCATATCCTGGACGGTGAAATCATCATACCCGTCGGCCGCCGGGGAGCGGCGCTGGCGCAACAACTTCTCGATCTCGTTTTTTGCCTGCTTGGTATCGCTGCCGGCGAGCACCGACACATAGATCATCGTGATGTCGCGGGTCCCCAGAAGTCGGCGCTGCACCGCCCTGAGCGGCATCAGGACGATATCGTCCTCATCGCTGCCCATTGAATTTCCCTTGGGGTCGAGAATCCCGATGACCTGGCAGGCGATCTGATTGATGCGCAGGACTTTTCCCAGCGGGTCGTCGCGCCCAAAAATCGTGTCGATGACCGTCTGACCCAGGATGCAAACCGGCGCACCGGCGGCGAGCTCTTCGTCGGAGAAGTCGCGCCCGGCGACGACCTCGCGATTTCGAATTTGCAGGTAGTCGTTGGTGGTGCCGGTGACCTGGGCGTCGTGGTTGAGGTTGCCGTAGACCAGGGTCGCGCGGGTATTGGCGGACGGGGCGACGTGAATTTGGGAGACTTCTTTTTTGAGCGCCTCGTAATCCTTGACGGTAAAGGGCGGCGCGCTGCCGCGCCCGCGCCGGGCGCGCCCGACCTGAACCATGATGAGGTTGGAGCCGATCGATGAGATCTGGTCGGTGACGTTTCGCGTGGTCGCCTCGCCGATCTGCACGATCGCGATGATGCTCGCCACGCCGATAATAATGCCCAGGGCGGTCAAAAATGAGCGCACTTTATTGCGCGCGATCGCCCGGACCGCCATGCCAATGGTGTCGCGGTACTTCATGACAAAACGTCCTCCGGCGTCCCGTCGCGCTCAAGTTTGCCGTCGCGAAATTCCAGCACGCGGTCGGTGAACGCGGCGACCTCCGGCTCGTGGGTGACCATGACGATGGTGCGATTCTCTTCGCGGTTGAGCCGGCGCAAAAGCTCCAGAATCTCAATGGTGGTGGCGGTGTCGAGGTTGCCGGTGGGCTCGTCGGCCAAGAGCAGCGAGGGCTCGGTGACCAGGGCGCGCGCAATCGCGACGCGCTGCTGCTGGCCGCCGGAGAGCTCGGCCGGGGTATGCGTGGCGCGCGCGGCCAGCCCGACGGCGTCGAGCGCGCGCAGCGCACGCGCTCGGCGCTGCGCGCGCCCGACTCCCTTATAGATCAGCGGAAGTTCCACATTCTCGATGGCCTGGGTGCGCCCCAAAAGATTAAAACTCTGGAAGATGAACCCGATATAATTGCGCCGAATCAGTGCGAGCTGGTCCGAGTCGAGCTTGCCGATCTCGGTGCCCCAGAATCTGTAGGCGCCTGCGGTGGGCACATCCAGGCAGCCCAGCATATTCATCAGGGTCGACTTGCCCGACCCACTCGGGCCGATAATCGAGATGAACTCGCCCGGATAAATGCGCAGGTTGACGTCTTCGAGCGCGCGGACCTGGGTATTTCCGCTGCCATAAATTTTGTAGATGCTCTCAAGGTCGAGCATGGGGCTGAGCGCGGATTCGTCAGGCGTGACGGGGGCAGATATCATGTCGGCCCTCGATCCTGTGGGCCGTCGGGCGCGTCATTTTTCGGGGCATCGTTCGGTTCATTCTTTGGGGCATCGGCCGTATTGGGCCCGGCGTTTTTCCTGGGGCGCGCGCCCGGGTTGGCGTCTTCGGGTTTGGGCGCCTTGGACTTGAGATCTCCCGGTTTTTGTATATTTTCGCGCAAAATCAGCTGCTCACCGACCTCGATTGTCTCGCCCCTGGCCGGGGTGATCTCGGTGAATCTGCCATCGGAGGGGCCGATATCGACCGGGACTTCCGTGGGCTCGCCGTCGCGAAAAATCCAGACCGATTTGGCCGCGCTGGGCGCCTTCTGGCGCGTGGGGCGCCTGCTCAGGCTAAAGCCGCCGGATTCCTTTTCGTCGGCCTCTGAGGGCGGGGTAAATCGCAGCGCGGCGTTCGGGGCGAGCAGTACATTTTGGTGGGCGCCGGTGGCGATCGTGGCGGTCGCGGTCATGCCCGGGCGCAGCAGGCGCTCGGAGTTATCCACCGAAAGCTCCACGGTATAGGTGACGACATTTTGCTCCAGCGTCGGCGATAGCGAGACCGTGCTGACCACGGCCTCGAACTTGCGGCTTGGCCAGGCGTCGACATTGAATATGGCATGCTGCCCGGGCTCGACCAGGCCGATATCGGCCTCATCGACCTCGACATGCAGCTCCATCTGGCTGAGGTCCTCGGCCAGCACGAAGAGCTCGGGGGTCTGCAGGGTCGAGGCGACGGTGTTGCCGCCCTCCACATTCTGGGTCATCACGACCCCGTTGATCGGCGAGGTGATGGTGGCCTTGGATAACTTCGTCTTGGCCGAGGCGACCTCGGCCTGGGCGCGCGCGACGCTCGCCCGGCTGCCCTCAAGGCTGGCAATGGCGCGCAGTTTTTCGGCGCGCTTCTGGTCGAGCGCGCTGCGCGAGGCCATCTTCTTTTCGGCCAGGGCGGCGGTGCGCTCGTAGTCGATGGTCGCGGCTTCCAGGGTTGCCTCGGCGCCGCGTTGAGTGGCGCGCGCCGAAGAAAGCGCGGCGTTGGCCTGCAGCAGCGCGTTGTCGAGCGCCTCGGTGTCAAAGCGCAACAGGACCTGCCCTTTGGTGACGGTATCATTGGCCTTGACCTCGACCGAGATGATCTGCCCGGAGGTCTCCGCGCCGATGGTCACGGTGCGCTTGGGTTTGAGGTCGCCGGTGGCGGTCGCGCTGAGCTGCAGGTCGCCGCGCTTGATCGGCTCGGTGACCCAGGTGCGCGGTTGCGCCTCGGTGGTGATGGCCGAATAAATCAGGGCGGCGAGCGCCACCAGGACAACCCCGCCGATAATCCAGCGCCATTTCCTGCCGGAACTGCTCGTTTTGATGAGTTTGGCGAGTTCCTCAGCCTTCTGGGCCGCATCGGGGGTTTCATTATGCATCGGGGGTACGGCTCGTTGGCTAAGGATGTGAAAACCTATGAGGCGCCCCGGCCGGCTCGTTTGAGCCGGCCGGGGCGCCACGTATCTTGGAAGGCGCTCATTCCTACATATCTGCAGAAGCGATTATTCCTGCGAAGCGTTGGCCGGCACGACGCAGGTGGTGGTCGGGACCGATTGCAGCACTTTGAGCAACACATCGCCCAGGGTTTCGTTGACCAGGCGCGAGTGTCCGGTGCGCCCGACCACGAGCAGGTCGATGGGGTTGGACTCCGTAAACTCCAGGAGGCCGTGGGAAGGATGATCCTTGAGGATATGGGTTCTAAATTCCAGACCTTCCAATAAGTGGACGTGCTTGGCGACAAATTTATTCATCTCTTCATTCGCCCATTTCTGATAGTCGGTCTTGATGAGCTCCTTGGGGAGGTGCTCAAGGCCGAGCATGAAACTCGGCGACTTCCCGGCGTGGACCAGATGAAGCTTCGCCCCGCAGATGCGCGCATGATTGGCGCCAAACGCCAGGGCGTCGGCCGAGTTGCTCGAGAAGTCGATGCCCACCGCGATCTCCTTGACCGGCGTGGAGCCCATGGCTTCTTCCGGGCGCACCAAGATAACGGGGCAGGGCGGCACCTGCGCCAGCGACTGGGCGGTCGAGCCCAGAAAGAATTGCTTCCAGCGGGTTTTTTCCGAGGTCGCCAGCACCAGCATCGCGGCGTCGATCTTATGGGTCTCCTCGCGAATCTGAATCGGAATATGCCCGACCAGCACCCGAGATTCCGCGGGCGCCTGGCCCGTGGCTTCGGCGTACCAGGCGCTGACCTTGGCGCGCGATTCCTCCATGATAGACGGAGTGTCGAGCACGTCATAGGCCCGGGTGGTCCAATGCGCGGCGCTGATCGAGATCACGTGAATCGCCGTCACCGGGAGTTGATAGCGCTCGCTGGCCTGCTGTGCCCAGCGCGCAGCCTCAACGCTGGCGTCGGAAAGATCGGTTGCCAGCACAATGGATGAACCAACCATAGCCAAACCCTCGCTCAAGTGCTTATCTGATAAAATTACGCCATACGCCCCGAATTTGTACGCCAGGGGGCAGGAAACGTCAACCTGACCGGCCTGCCATAGACCTCGGGAGGCGCCGGCCTGCCGGGTGCAGCCAGGATGTCTTGATTTTAAGTGTGCCAAGGTTTGCCCGGGTATTTCAAGCAATGAAAAATATCATTTTGTTGCCCGCGTTGGCGTTGTCCGTTACTATTTCGCAGGCGTCGGCTTCGCCGCGCCGCGCGTTTGAATATCGAGGGCATCCGGATTGTTGAGAATAAGATGGCGAAGATGGGCGCGGGTTTTCAGCGGGCGCTGGGGTTGATCTATGGAGCATGGGCAAAATATGCAGCTTGAGAGTCGTCTTAATACGATTGTTAAAAAGATCCGGCGCTATCTGCCCGACGCCGATATCGAGATGTTGCGCCGGGCGTTTCGCTTCGCCTCCGACATGCACGAGGGGCAGGTGCGAAAGTCCGGCGAGCCGTATATGTCGCACCCGCTGGAGGTGATGGACCTGATTGCCGACTTGCGCCTGGACGTCTCCAGCCTGGTGGCCGGGCTTTTGCACGACACGGTGGAGGATTGCGCGACCACCGTGGAGGAATTGAGCGAGATGTTCGGCGAGGACGTCGCCTTTTTGGTCGACGGGGTCACCAAATTATCCAAATTTGAGTTCAATACCCGCGAGGAGCATCAGGCGGAGAATATCCGCAAGATGATCATCGCGATGTCCAGGGATTTGCGGGTTATTTTGCTCAAATTGGCCGACCGCCTGCACAATATGCGCACGCTTAAATATATGGCGGTCGAGAAGCAGGAGCGCATCGCCCAGGAGACCATGGATATCTATGCGCCGCTGGCGCATCGCCTGGGGATCCACTGGCTGAAGACCGAGCTGCAGGACCTGTCCTTTCGCTATCTTTTCCCGGAGTCCTATTATGAGATCGCCGAGAAAGTGGCCTCCAAGAAGCGGGAGCGCGAGAATTTTATTCGCGAGGTGATTCATATCCTCGACGAGCTTTTTCGCGAGAACGGGATCGCCGCCGAGATCGACGGGCGGCCCAAGAATTTCTGGAGCATCTTTCGAAAGATGCGCGAGCAACAGATTGAATTTGAACAGGTTTTTGATGTTCTTGGGTTTCGCACCGTGATCCAGGACAAGGCGAAATGCTACGAGGCGCTCGGCCTGGTGCATAACCTCTGGAAGCCGATTCCGGGGCGTTTCAAGGACTATATCGCCATTCCCAAACCCAACGGGTATCAGTCGCTTCACACCTCGGTCATCGGCCCGCACCAGGAGCGCATCGAGGTGCAGATCCGCACCCAGGAGATGCATAAGGTCGCCGAAGAAGGCATCGCGGCGCACTGGCTGTATAAGGAAGGCAAGGCGGTGCCGGATAAGGACGACCAGAAATTTGCCTGGCTGCACCGGCTGATGGAGGAGCACCAGGATCTCAAGGACCCGCGCGAGTTTTTGGAGCAGGTTAAGATCGACCTTTTCCACGACGAGGTCTTTGTCTTTACCCCCGGCGGCGACGTCATGGAGTTCCCCAGCGGGGCGACCTGCGTGGATTTTGCCTACGCCATTCACTCCGAGGTGGGCCATCACTGCTCGGGGGCCAAGGTCAACGGGCAGATGGTGTCGCTGCGCCACGAGCTTAAAAACGGCGATATTGTCGAGGTCCTGACCAATAAGAATCAGAAGCCCAACAAGGATTGGCTCGATTTTGTCAAAACCGGGCGCGCGCAGACCAAGATTCGCAAATCGGTGCGCGAGGAGCAGCGCGCGCGCAGCCGGGAGTTGGGGCGCGAATTACTTAACCGCGAGTTGAAGAAATTCGGCACGAATTTCGCGGCCATCGAGCGCAAGGGCACGCTGCAGGAGGCGGCCGAAAATAGCAAATTTACCTCCGTCGACGAGATGCTCGCCGATATCGGCTACGGCAAGGCCCAGCCCGAGCATATCGTGGAGAAGATCTTTCCCTCCGATGCCAAGGAGGCCGAAGCCCCCAAGAAGCGGGACTCCAAGATTGGCCAGATCTGGGAGAAGTTCACCCATCGCTCCACGGCGCAAAACCCGGGCGTGACGCTCAGCGGCATCGACGATATTTTGGTCAACTACGCCAAATGCTGCTCCCCGGTGCCCGGCGACGATATCGTCGGATTTGTCACCCGCGGGCGCGGGCTTTCGGTGCACCAGCGAAGTTGCCCGCGCATGCAATCGCTGGAGCCCGAGCGCCTCATCGACGTGAGCTGGGATTCCCAGGCGGCCAGCGAAAACTCGAAGGCGCGCCGGCCGGTCAAGATTCGGGTCTATTGCACCGATAAGCCCGGGCTGCTGGCCAATATGGGGCAGTCCTTTCTTGCCGCCGGCGTCAATATCAAGCAGGCCCACTGCGTGACCACCGAGGAGAAGCGCGCGGTCAATACCTTCGAGGTGATGGTGAGCAACGCCGACCAACTCAAACGCGCGATGCGAAATATCGAGAAGCTCAAGGGCGTCTACCGCGTGGAGCGCGCCTAGCCGGGTTGGGCAACGGCTTGCCGAAATCCGTTTATTCTGCCGAGACATCATTCTATGCTCGATGAGCGAATCGACCAATTTTTGACGTATTTGAAGGCCGAGCGCGGCGCGAGCGCGCAGACGCTGCGGGCGTATGCGAGTGATCTGGCGCAGTTTTCGGCGTACCTGGCCGAGGTGCACGGCGCCGAGAACCCGGAGCCGGGCGCCATTGAGTTGCGCCATTTGCGCGGATTTATTGCCGGTCGTTTCGACGCGAATGAGGCCAGCTCGATTGCGCGAAAAATTTCGACGCTGCGCTCCTTCTGGTCGTTTATGGCCAAAAAGGACTTTATTCGCGATAACCTCGCCGCGCTGTTGAGCGGGCCGAAGGTCTCCAGTGCGCTGCGAAATTACCTGAGCGTCGACGAGATCTTTCATCTATTGGAGAGCCACGCGCCTGACAGCGCGCTGGGCGTGCGGGATATGGCCATCTGGGAGCTTGGCTACGGCTGCGGGCTGCGCGCCTCGGAGCTGGTCGGCCTGGACTTGGAGGACCTTGATTTTGAGGCAAATTGGGTGCGCACGGTTGGAAAGGGCGACAAGGAGCGCGAGATTCCGCTGGGGCGCAAGGCGCGCCGGGCGCTGCAAACCTACCTGAGCCGGCGCATGGAGCTGGTGTCGGGAGAGACGCCGAAGGGCGCGCTCTTTTTGAATTATCGCGGCGGGCGCTTAAGCACCCGCAGTCTTCGCCGGCTTTTCAAGGATTATCTGGTGCGCGCCGGGCTCGACACCAGCATCACGCCCCACGGGCTTCGCCATTCCTATGCGACGCATTTGCTCGACTCGGGGGCGGACCTGCGCGCCATCCAGGAGTTGCTCGGCCACGCCAACCTGGCCACCACCCAGCGCTATACCCATGTGTCGGTCGACCGGCTCATGGAGGTCTACGACCAGGCGCACCCATTGGCGCGGCGCGAGTCGCTCGCCTTGGATGCTCAGGTGCCTAACTTTGGCGAAGCTGGAGGCGATTCGGCAGCCACTTTATCCGGAGCCGACTCCTGAGGGGGCTGGGAAAATAACGTCTTAAAATAAGGCCCGGAGCCACTTTATCCGGAGCCGGCCCCTCCGGGGCTGGCAAAAATAATAGCTTTCGGCGATGCCCAGAGGGCTTCGCTCCCGATAAACTGGATGAAGTCGCGCCGAATCGAATCGAATCACCGATGGATACCTACGCAGCAGGAATGCGATGTTTCATGCCACTACCATAATCTGTGTGCGCCGCGGCGGGCACGTGGTGCTCGCCGGCGACGGGCAGGTCACCATGGGCGAGAAGATCATCATGAAGGGGAGCGCGCGCAAATTGCGCCGGCTTCATGAGGGCAAGGTACTCTGCGGATTTGCCGGGTCCACCGCCGACGCGATGACGCTCTATGAGAAGTTGGACGCCAAGCTCAAAAGCTATAATGGCAACCTCACCCGGGCCGCCGTGGAGCTTGCCAAGGACTGGCGAACCGACAAGATGTTGCGCCAGTTGGAGGCCCTGCTGATCGCCGCGGACCGCGATACCACGCTGATGCTCAGCGGGGCGGGCGACGTGATCGAGCCCGAGGAGGGGGTCATCGCCATCGGCAGCGGCGGGCCCTACGCGCTGTCGGCGGCGCGCGCGCTGATGCGCCATACCCAGCTGAGCGCCCGCGAGATCGCCGAGGCTTCCATGCAGGTCGCCGCCGAGATCTGCGTGTTCACCAATACGCATTTGAGCGTCGAAGAGCTCAATTACGAGACGCCCTAACTTCTGTCCCATGAGTAAAGTCCGATGGAATTTGACCAAGAGCAAGACCTTACGCCGCGCGAAATCGTCGCGGAGCTCGACCGTTTTATTGTCGGCCAGCGCGCCGCCAAACGCGCGGTGGCGGTGGCCCTGCGCAATCGCTGGCGCCGCCAGCAGGTGGGCGATGAGCTGCGCGACGAGATCATGCCCAAAAATATCATCATGATCGGGCCGACCGGGGTGGGCAAGACCGAGATCGCCCGGCGCCTGGCGCGGCTTGCGCGCGCGCCGTTTCTGAAGGTCGAGGCCTCCAAGTTTACCGAGGTGGGCTATGTCGGGCGCGACGTCGAATCGATGGTGCGCGACCTGCTCGACCTTGGGATCAACCTGGTCAAGGCCGAGGCCGAGGCAAAGGTCGAAAAACGCGCGCGCGAGGCCGCCGAAGATCGCCTGCTGGAGCAGCTCGAGGCGCGCGCCAGCGCGCGCCGCCCGCTCGATCAGAGCGACGACGACCGAAAGACCTTTATCGCCGGGGCCGACGGCGTGGTCCAGAGCGACGAGGGCCCGCTCGACGAGCGCGAGTTGCTGCGGCGCAGGCTGCGCGACGGGGAGCTCGACCAGGAATATGTCGAGGTCGACGTCGCCGAGACCCATCACCCCATGGCCGATATCTTCTCGAAGCAGCCGGGCATGGAAGAGATGAATCTGGGCGGGGTGCTCGGCAATATCTTCCCGCAGCGGCGCAAGCAAAAACGCGTCAAGGTCGGCGAGGCGATGCGCCTGCTGATCAACGAGGAAGCGTCGCGCCTCATTGATATGGACCATGTGGTCACCGAGGCGCTTGAGCGCACCGCCCAGGGGGGAATCATCTTCTTGGACGAGCTCGACAAGATCGCCGGGCGCGAGTCCGCCAGCGGCCCCGACGTCTCGCGCGAGGGGGTGCAGCGCGATCTTTTGCCCATCGTGGAGGGCTCCTCGGTGAGCACCAAACACGGCGTCATAAAGACCGATCATATCCTATTTATTGCCGCCGGCGCCTTCCACGTCTCCAAGCCCTCCGACCTTATCCCCGAGTTGCAGGGGCGCTTCCCCATCCGCGTCGAGCTCACCAGCCTGACTCAGGATGACTTTCGCCGCATCCTCACCGAACCCCAAAATAGCCTGACCCGCCAGTATGTCGCCCTGCTTAAGCCCGAGGGGCTGCGCATCGAATTCGACGACGAAGCGATCGCGACTATTGCCGAGATGGCCTTTCGGGTAAATAATAATCTGGAGAATATCGGCGCGCGCCGCCTGCATACCATCATGGAGCGGGTCTTCGAGGAGCTTGCATTTGAGGCGCCCGATATGGACGATACGCGTGTGCAAATCACGGCCGATTATGTGCGTGAGAAGCTCGAAGGCATCCTCGAAAATGAGGATTTAAGCCGTTATATTCTTTGATTAAATTTTCGAAAAAGATCCTGCAAGCGCGCGCCGATGCGCTTGCGTTGTCGATAACTTTTTAAAAGGTAAGTTCGCTCATGGCACGTACGACCCAAGAGTTGCTCGAAGTTGGTGACCGGCATAATTCCTCGTCCTTTGCGCCCACGCGCATGATCCTCGACCACGGCGAGGGCGTGTGGATCTACGATCGCGACGGCAATAAATACCTCGACTTCGTCGCGGGCATCGCGGTGAGCTCGCTGGGGCATAATCACCCGCGCCTGGTCGCCGCGCTGCGCGAGCAGGTCGGCAAGCTGATGCATGTGTCGAATTTATTTTATAGCGCCGAGCAAGTGGAACTGGTGGAGACGCTGTGCGCGCGCTCATTTGCCGACCGGGTCTTTCTTTGCAACTCGGGTACCGAGGCCATTGAGTCCGCGCTTAAACTCGCCCGGCGCTACCAGACGGTGGTGGCCGAAAAACCCAATAAAACGCGCTTTGTCTCGATGCTTAAATCCTTCCACGGGCGCACGCTCGGCGCGCTCGCCGCGACCGGTCAGCCCAAGTATCACAAGGGTTTTGAGCCGCTGATCCCGGGCTTTGACTACGCTGAATTCAATAATCTGGAGGATGTCGCCGCCAAGGTCGGCCCGGATACCGCCGCGGTGCTCATCGAGCCGATCCAGGGCGAGGGCGGGGTTTATCCGGCGACGCGCGAATTTTTGCACGGTGTGCGCGAGATCTGCGATGCCCACGGCGCCCTGCTGATCCTCGACGAGATTCAAACCGGCGTGGGGCGAACCGGGACCTTCTTCGCCCACGAGGGGCTCGACGTGCGCCCCGATATCGTCACCCTTGCCAAGGCGCTGGGCGGCGGCGTTCCGGTCGGGGCGATGCTGTCGACCGACGCGATCTTCAAGGGCTTTACCACCGGCAGCCACGGCACGACCTTTGGCGGAAACCCGCTGGCCGCGCGCGCCGCGCTCACCGTCCTCAAAGTGCTCGACGACGAGGGGCTGGTCGCCAACGCCGCCGCGCGCGGCGAGCAGTTGCGCGCCGGGCTTGAAGCGCTGGCCGAGCGATACCCGGTGATTCAGTTCGTGCGCGGCCAGGGGTTGATGATGGGCGCGTTCTGCGGCGATGCGGCCGCGCCGATCGTCAAGGAGTGCCTCAATCAGGGACTTATGATCAATACCGCGGGCGGAAATACCCTTCGCTTTGTGCCCCCGCTCACCGTCACCGAGCAGGATGTGAGCGAGGCATTGGCGCGCCTCCAAAAAGCTCTGGAAGTACTTGCAAACTCGTGATTTGTCATGTTAGTGGTTGAAAGTAAATGTCAGCCGCATCGCGGTGCCTGGCCGCCTGTGAAGCGGCTGATATTTAGGGCCGGATGATTTCTATATCCGGCATCGAAACCTGGTTGGAAGTAGTGAATTCTCGCGCGAGCCTTGACTGGGATAGAAGCAGGTGATCGACGAAAACGCAGCGCCTACCCCCAAACCCAATGTCGACATCATGTCTTTGTCGCCATCGTCGGAGCAATATTTTTTGTTTTCGCGTGTGGACGGTAAATTGACGGTCGCGCAATTATGTCAGACCAGCGGGCTGGGGCGGGAATCCACGCTGGATTGCCTGCGATTTTTGGCGGCTGCCGGGGCCGTCGATATCCCGGGTTATCAGATTGCTGACGCCGTCGCCCAGCCATCTGCGCACGGTGCGCATGAAGGCGCAAAGGCGAAGGCGACATCGACCGGGGCCAAACCCTCGGGCGAGCGGGTCCTGCCGAATTACCCGATTCCCCCCGAGGCGTTTGAGTTTGACCCGGCGTTGCTCGCCGTTGAGTCCCCGCTGGACGACGCGCTGCGCCGGGAGTTGATCTGTTTATATGGGCAGCTCGAGAAGATGAGTTATTATGATCTTTTCGGCCTAAGTCTCGGGGCGAGCAAAAAAGAGATTAAGCGGGCGTATTTCCGCCTGTCGAAGCGCCATCATCCGGATAACTTTTTTCGCCAGGATCTCGGCCGCCTTGGCGAGATGCAGGAGACCGTTTTTAAAGAGATCGCGCGCGCTTATACGACGCTCTCAAAGAAGCGTACCCGCAAAGAATATGACGCGGCACTGGAGGCGCACCTGGCCGCGCAAGCGCCGGCTCAACGCGGGCCCCAGGCGCCCCAGAGCGCTCAAGAAGACCTTCGCGAGCGCAATAAACGCAAGGCCGTCGGCACGCTTTTGGTGCGGCGCGCCGAGAAACTCGAGGAGCGCGGCGACTTTGCCCAGGCCGCCGAGGAGTACCGAAAGGCGCTCGCCCTCACGCGGGACCCGCAGCTTGCGCTGCGCGTGGCGGCGCGCATGCTCAACCCGGCCAATCTTCCCAAAGAGGCGGCGTCATTTGCGCGCGCGGCGCTGAAACTCGGGGCGCCGGTTGCTTCGGCAAGGTACGTGCTAGGATGTGCGATGCAGGCCGCCAGTGCCAGGAGCCAGGCCATCCAGGAATTCCAGAAGGTCCTGGAGGTTTCCCCGGAGCACCCCGGGGCGCGCGAGCGCCTGGTCGAGTTGGAGCAGCTATGAGCCGGCGCGGTGCCCTGCGATTTATCGGCAGTCCCTTTATTTTTAGCCCCTCACGCTTGAATCGAAGCGATCATTATTTTTATGGAAACCCGGCCGTGCCGGGTTCCATTCACGAAGCAGCCGGGAGTCAGAATTATGGAGCGTGAACGCGTCATCGGCATCGACCTTGGCACAACCAATTGCTGTGTTTCCATCGTGGAGGCCGGGGTCGCCAGTGTTATACCCAATAAGGGCGGCTATAAAACGACCCCGAGCATCGTGGCGATCACCGAGTCGGGGCGCCGGCTGGTCGGGCAGATGGCCAAGCGCCAGGCGATCACCAATAGCCGGCATACCGTATACGCCTCCAAGCGGCTGATCGGGCGGAAATGGGATTCGCCCGAGGTGCGCCACAGCATGGAGACCTGCCCCTATGAGATTGTCAGCGGGCCCCACGACGATGTGCGCATCAGGCTTCGAGAAAAAGAGTATAGCCTGCCGGAAATCTCGAGCATGATTCTGCAGGAATTGAAGTTGGTCGCCGAAGGGTATCTTGGCGAGGCCCCCGATAAGGCGGTGGTGACGGTTCCGGCGTATTTTAGTGACGCCCAGCGCCGTGCGACCAAGGATGCCGGGCGCATCGCCGGGCTGGATATCGTGCGGATCATCAACGAGCCGACCGCGGCGTCCTTGGCCTATGGTTTTGGCAAGGATATCGATGCCACCGTGGCGATTTATGACCTGGGCGGCGGCACTTTTGATATCTCGGTGCTCGATATCAGCGAGGGGGTCTTCAATGTGCTGTCGACCGCGGGGGACACCTTTTTGGGCGGAGAGGACTTCGACGCGCGGATCATCGAGCATTTGAGCTACGCGTTTGCTCGCGAGCATAAGGTGGACCTTCGAAAAGATGAGATGGCCCTGCAGCGGCTGCGCGATGCGGCCGAGAAGGCCAAGATCGACCTGTCTTCGATGCAGCAAACCGAAATCAGCCTTCCGTTTATTTTCACCAAGGAAGACGGCGAGGCGCTGCACCTGCAGACCACGATCACCCGGGAGGCCTTCGAGGAGTTGGCCGTCGATCTTATCCAGCGCACCATCAAGATCTGCCGGGCGACCCTGCAGGAGGCGGAACTGGAGGTCGATGAGATCGACGATGTGATCCTGGTCGGCGGCATGACGCGCATGCCGCGCGTGCAGCAGGAAGTGGCCGAATATTTCGGCCGCCCGGCCTCCAAGAACGTGCACCCCGACGAGGCGGTGGCCATTGGCGCCGCGATTCAGGGGGCGGCGCTCTTTGACGAGGACGAAGATATCTTGCTGCTCGACGTGACCCCGCATAGCCTGGGCATCATGGTGCACGGCGGCGGATTCGAGACCCTGATCGAGGCGAACTCGACCATTCCGACCAGTCATAGCCATATCTTTACCAGCGTGCGCGATAACCAGACCTCGGTAAAGATCGTGGTGATGCAGGGCGAAAGCTCGGAGGCCGCCGAGAACGAATTGCTCGGGGAGTTTGTGCTGGGCGGGCTTCGGCGCGCGCCAGCTGGCGAGCTTGAGATTCAGGTCGAATTTACGATCAGCTCCGACGGCATCGTGAGCGTGTCGGCCACCGACCTTGAGACTCAGATCGAGCAGTCCATCACCGTGAGCGCGTCGAGCAGCCTGACCGAATCTGAGATTCAGCAGATGATCGACGAGAACGCCGACTATCTGATGGACCTCAAACAGGGCAACGAATTGGAGAATGGGCGCGCCCGGATTCGCGGGTTTATCCGCGAGCTGGAGGCGCTGATGCGCGACTCCGACGATATCTTCTCCGACGCCATCGTCACCGAGGCGCGCGCCAAGGCGAGCGAGGCGGTGGAGCATGCGAGGGCGGCGCTCTCTGGCACCGAACTCGACTCGATCTTGACCACGGGGGACGCCCTGGAGCTTGCGGTGCAGGCGTTTAGTGAGGTGGTCGAAACCTCGTGATAAGGAAGCTGTGCGATTGCCATATTCTGCATATTTTGGTTTCTGCCCTCGATGGGCCTGCGCCCGGCGCGTGCCCTTTTTCGGCTGCCACACGGTGAGCATTCCACGTTTCGCTGGCCCGCAGATATTGGAAAAATATGACTAAGTTTCCCAACCAACAGCTCGTCCTGGAGCAGCTCCAGGACGTTCTCCGACAACTCGCCGAGGACGAGTCTGCCGGGGCGCTCGACGCTCTGGTCGACGTGCGCGAGGCGGGGTTTGTCAATAAGGAGCTCGACGCGCATATCAATCGGCTGCGCGAAGAGCCGGTGGAGAGCGTCCCGCGGCTGCTGGCCTGGCTGGAGTTGATCGTTGGGCGCCTGCAGGCGTTTCAGGGGGATTTTGTCCAGCTCGTCGGCGAATTTAGCGAGGCGGAAGTCGGGCTGTCCGAGGCCGAGTGGTCCTCCCCGGAGTATCACGATGCCTTATCGGATGCGGGCGATGATTTTTTTGGCGACGCCGATTTTGATGACCTCGATGAGATCGATGGTTTTGGGGATTTTGATGAATCCGAGTTCGATTTCGATCTTCCCATCGCCGATTATCTGGCCGACGTGGAGGAGATCGACCGCGACGCAAGCGCCGGGCTCTTCGACGATATGGAAGCGATCGACCCGGCGAGCAAACCGCTCGATGATCTGGACTTTGCCGATTTTGGGGGCGCCGAGGATTCGGCCGTGGGTGCCCAGGACTCCGAGCCGTTCTGGCGAGGGTTCGCCGGCGAGGATAATGCATCCGAGGAGCCCGAGCACGCGGAGATTCAGAGCGTTGATTTTGCGCTGATCGAGTCTTCCCCCGCGATCGATGCGCCCGATGACGATGCGACGCGGGCGTCGGATATGCGTGAGACCGCGCGTTTCCCGGCGGCCGACGACCCGCAGGCGGGCGCGCCCGGGATATTGGAGTCGGAAGACTTTGATTTTCTCGATGAGATCGACGCCGCCGTGCGGCGCAGCGAAGACGTGTCGCGCGCCGAGAGCTCGCCGAAGCTTAGTTTCGAGAATTTGGACTCCGAGGAGGACGAGGACGACTTCGATTTTGATTTTGGGTTTGAGAATCCAGAGGAAAAAAATAAAAAGCTCAATCGCGTCTTTGACGCCGATAGCACCGGTCTTTTTGACCCGCCAACGGAACTTGAAGATGAATTGAAGGCGGCCGCGCCCGCCCGGCCTTCGCGCGCCGCGGAGGCCCCGACGACCCAGGAAGGCTCGGGGGAGTGGGGGCAGGGATTTGATTTCGGCTTCGACGAGGACGAGTTCGACGAGCAAGAAGACGTTGATCGATCGCCTCGGCGCGCCGGCGCCTCGGCGTCGGACACCCGCAATAGCGCGGCTGTGACCGCGTCGGCTGAGGCGCTGCCGCCGTCTCGCGAGCTTGAGATTACGCCGCCCTCGATGCCCGCGATTCCTCGATTTGTCGCGCCCAATGAGCAGGTTTCGCATCATAACGAGAATGATGAGCGCACATCTCCCGGCGATAACGAGGTCGACGTGGAGGAGCTGCGCACGCGCGCCTCGCTCGACGATGATGAGTTCTTTGAATTGGCCGAATCGCTGGCTGGCGATAGCTCCGCCCCGGCGATTCCAGTATTGAAGACGCCCAAGGCACCGAAGGCAAATAGCTACCGCGGCGAGCCGATGATGATGGAGCCGCGCCAGCGCACGGCGACACCGCGGGTGACCCAGAAGGCAGACGATTTCGCGAACCACGAGCGCCACCCGGCGCCCAATCCCTTTGCGCACCAGGCGCCGACCGGCGTGCGCGAACCTATTCTCGGGTCGAACTCCTCATTTGTGCTCGAGGAGATCAGCGCCAGCGAACCCTATGAGGACGAAGCCCCGTCGGACACCCTCTTGGCCGAGGCGCTGCGCCTCTACGAGCAGGGCGAGCTTGAATCGGCCCGCGACCTGCTCAGCGCGCTGCTCGCCTGCGAGGAGGTCAGCGACGAGGCCTATGAGCTGGTCGCGGCGGTCGACGCCGAACTCGAAGACGCCTTCCAGGCCCGAGTCGGCGCGCTCAATCGCACCCCGCAGCTCAATATCGCGATGAGCGAGATCGCCTCGATGACGCTGGACCACCGCTTCGGCTTTTTGCTCAGCCAGATCGACGGCATGAGCAGCTT
>Ga0209075_1000880_pt1 | contig 29036 bp, 24 predicted proteins | sample Stecom2011_FD_187523 | JGI IMG/M metagenome (GOLD analysis project Ga0209075, IMG submission 187523) | Agricultural soil microbial communities from Utah to study Nitrogen management - Steer compost 2011 (SPAdes) (version 2) | ecosystem: Environmental > Terrestrial > Soil > Agricultural land...
CTTTATACGAAGCCTGAATTTGTGGATAAACAAAAAGGTTGTTTTCGGTCTCATCCTGAACCTTTCCTAAACTATAAAACAGCCTTGCTCCTATCTTAACTGACAAGTCATCTTGTTGATAAATAAAGCTTGGCTGCACGCCTAAATTAAAGTAAGACGAAGTTAAATCAGATTCTGTAGAGGTATAATTTTTGTCAAACGAAGAACCTACATAGTCTGCCACTACATCTACACGAACTCTTGTTTCTGCAATGTCCACATCAAATGAAGGTTTTATCCAAAAGCGGTTTTCGCCACTTTGTTGTGCGTCCCAAAAACGTTTATAATATACTTCGGCTCCATGAAAAACACTTTCGTTCATATTGAGTTTTCCACCCAAATAAAAGGAGTTATAACCTTGCTTTTCGTCGATGGATTTAATCTGATCTTCTGTAAAAGTCAGATAATCAACAGGAAGTCCGTACCAGTTATGAATTTGATTTTGGTATCCTATATCGGCACTCCAATTATACGATTCTTCAAAAGTGGAGTAAGTCAAATCAATTGAAGTATTATAAAAATAATCATCTAAAACCGCTTCTTTAATTCCGCCTTGCGATGAATGGTGCTTTACTAATCCTCCGATGTACTGATTCGCGCTGATATTGTGGGTGAGAAACAGTTCTGCTAAAAGCGTTCCGTAGTTTCCGATTCCAAGCGAGGCATAATTACTAAAATATCTTTCTTTTTGGGCTCTTTGAACTGAGGCGGCTGTACCTTTAGAAGGTGTAAAAGTTGATGCTACCGGAAATGAAGAAATCGAATAGTTAATATCTTCTTTTCGCGTCACGGTTTCGTCATCAAACGAAGGGGTTTCTTTTACTTTAAACGCATCAGAAATTGTAGGAGTATAAGTTCCTATAACATTTACGACCTCTGAGCCTATCGATGAATCACTCTTTTGAGCTATGGCACTCCATGATAAAACTCCTAAAATTATTGTTATATATGTTCTGTTCATTGTTGAATCGTTGATTTTTTTAATTGTTGTTCTGGCTATTCGAACTGACGTATTTTCTGTGTTTTATTCTCCGATTGATGAATTGCGTTTTGCTTCTTCGGTTTTGATTTTGTTTAATTCAGCTTTAGCCTCAGTTAAAACATCTTCATATTCTTTAAAATTATTAATCACACTTTCTAAAATATGTGTGGCCTGAAAGCTGTCGTCTAAGGCATAAAAGTTTTTGGCCATCACTACAAGACCTTTCACCGAAAAATATTTATATCCTGAATAATCTTTGGTCAACCTTTGTATCACCTCATTAGATTGCTCGTATTGTTTTTCTTTATTTTTAAAATAGGCATCATAAAACAAAGCTTCGGCAGCTAATTCGCCTTGAGCAATTTTTTCGAGATTTTTATATGCTGTTTTGGCTTTTGCCTGATCACCTGTTTTCATAGCCGAACGAGCAATCATAATTTGCGCATCACTCTTAATTTTGTTGTCTACCTTATCGCTCGCTAATACTTTTTCTGCATAGGTTACCGTATTTTTATAATCCTGAGTGTTGTAATACGAACGCATCAAGTTGGATTGTGCGTAGGTTACATTTTGCGGAAACTCTGCTTCTGTTTCTAGTCTTTTCAAAACCGGAATTGCATTCAAAAAGTCTTCTTTTTTAAGATGAATGGCACACAAACGCACTAAAGACTGCTCGGTATATTCGTTTCTAGAACGATTAATGACTTTTTCGTATAGAGGTTGAGCTAAATTCGGAAGGTTATCCGAAGTGTACATTTCTGCCAAGTAAAATTCTGCTTTGAGTGCGTGTAAACCTCTAGGAAATTTGCTTAAATAAGCTGTAAATCCTGAGATAGCTGCTTTGGTATTGTTCTCCAAATATTGTTTTTCTGCTGATTGATAAGTAGCATTATCAAGGTCGGCATCGGTTACTTCTATATAGCTTAAGGTTTTAACCCAATTTGCATATTCATCTACCTTACCGTTGTCAATATAGATGAGTTCTGCAGTTTTTACAGCCGAAATTGCCTCTGATGAAGCAGGAAAATCAGCAGCTACTTTTTTAAATTTTGACAGAGCCAAATCAAACTGGTTTGAGTTGTAATAAATCAATCCTTGTCGTAATATTGCTCTGGAAACATAACTCCCAGAAGGATATTCTTTGATAATTCTGTCATACATCGCAATTGCCTCTTTGGTTTTGTTAGAGTTCGTATATGTATTTGCGAGTTCGAACATAGCATCATCATGATATTGCGATTTCGGAAACTTGGCAATAAAAGATACTAATTCGTCTATCTCTTTTTCTCCCCTATCTACAAATCCATAACTAATTGCCTTTTGATAAGAAGCATAATCTAAATCCGCTCCTTTTAATTCAATGGCTTTGTTATAGGCTTCCATTGCAGGCCAATATTTTCCTGAAACAAAATAGCTGTCTGCCAACCTCAAGTGAGCGTCTGAGAATCGTGTAGCATCTCCGCTTTTTGTATCAATGTATTTCTGAAAATATTCTGCCGATTTGCTGTAATCTTTCAGTTTAAAATAAGTATAACCCAAATTATAATCGAGATTTTTAACCTCTGGAGTTTCTTTGGCTTTCGGATCGGTCTCAAATTGTTTGAAGCTCAATAACGCATCCTGAAAGTTATTTAATACAAACTCGGTTTCTGCCTTCCAGAATGTTGCACGGGCTACAAATCTCGCGTCTCTTGGTTCAGCTATTGATTTCTTAAAAAAACTTAAGGCTTCTTGGTAATTCCCGTCTGTGTAAAGTTCTAATCCTCTATAAAACGTAACTTTTTGATAAGCTTCACGGTTAGAATAGTTTTTGTTTTTTTCTAACAAAGTCAAAGCCTCTTTATAATTTTTAGAAGTGATATATGAATTAACAAGTAGGTTTTCGATTTCTTGCTTGTTCGGATTATTTGGATATTTATCTAAAAATCCAGCCAATACACTTGGAATACTCTGATAGTTATTTCCGATTTCGTAGCTCAGCTTGGCATAATTCAAATGAGCGTCTTCTTGAATTTTTGGTTCAAAATTCATTTCTGAAGCGTGTTTAAAAGCATTCAACGCTTGCTGTTTTTTATCCGTTTTAAGGTAACTTTCTCCTAAGTGATAATAAGCATTTTGAGCTACAAAGTCTTTCCCGTCTACGATTTTGTTAAACTGCGAAATAGCATTTTCGTAATCGCCTTGTTTGTAATAAGCATAACCTAATTGGTAAAAATCAGTATTATTCCATTTGCCTTTTTTGCCTCTATATTCGGTTAGATAAGGAATTGCTTCGGAATATTTTCCTAAATTAAAATAGCTCTCTCCGATTATCTTGTTTAGCTCTGATTTTTCTTGAGCATTTGATTTTGATAATTGCGAGGTACCTTGTTCGATAGCTTTCTGAAAATCTCCGGATTTAAAGCTCATATCAGCCTGAAAATACGACAGTTTATCTTTGTATTGCTCCTGCTGCGAAACGGCATCAAAATATTTAGAAGCTTCTTGATAATCATCTCCTTCATAAGCCAGATAACCTAAATAATACTTGGCTTGAGAACCATATTTTTCAGATTTTGAAGCTCTGGTCAAATATTTTTCGGCTTGTTTTTTATCTTTGGACTGAAACAAAGCATAACCTTTCTGAAAATTGAATTTATCTAAATCTTCTTTGGATAAATTTTCGTCGTTTACTCTTTCGAGCCAGCTCAATGATTTTGCATATACTCCTTGTTCAAAATAATAATCGGCTACTTCCTGAAATGCATTGTTTTGCTTAGTGCTTGTCGGATAATCCTCTACAAAACGCTCCATAAGAGCATCTGCTCCTAATTGGTCTAAACGAATAGCACAATTGGCGATATAATAAGCACAATCCGACTGAATCTCGGTATTGTTGGTGTTTTGTTTTACTTTTTCGAACAATATTTGAGAAGCTTGGTAGTTTTTTTCCTTATAAAGCATCACTGCCCGATTAAAATCTGATGTCTCTTCTGTATAAATCGACGATTGTTGGGCCTGAATAGAAGTTAAGCTAAATAAGGATATTAGCGCTAAAATCCGTAATTTGTTCATATTTTGTCTTGATTTAGAATTGTTTAGTGATAAACTGGTCTTGTTTTCAAATTTACATCATATACCTAACGGAATAAAGCTTTGTTTCGTATTTTATTTACAAACATATTAACATTAGTTACTTGATAGGACAAGGTTTTTCGGACCTAACTACATAAATTTAAGGTGCTTAAAAATTGAATGTTTATATCCCCTATTTTATCTAATTTTAATGTGTATTTAACGCTTTATTCCATCATTTAAGGGTACTTTTGTAGCTTATTTTTTTGAGCCATGATAAAAAAAAGCCTTATATCGTTAGCTTTTGGAGCCTTTGCTATCGGAATGACCGAATTTACTATTATGGGAATGACCCAAGATATGGCAGCTGATTTGAATCTTGACATTCCGACCATCGGGCATTTTATAGCTATTTATGCCTTGGGAGTAGTAATCGGAGCGCCTTTGCTTGTAGTTGCAACTTCAAAATTTCCGCCTAAGCGAGTACTTATATTTTTTATGCTCTTATTCCTAATCTTCAACGGATTATTCGCATTAGCACCCGATTACCCTACACTAATGGTTTCCAGATTTATGTCTGGACTTCCTCACGGAGCCTACTTCGGAATTGCATCGGTTGTAGCAACCAAACTCTCTGATGAAGGGAAACAAGCGCAATCCATCGCTATAATGTTTACCGGAATGACCGTGGCTAATCTGATTGGAGTGCCTATCGGAACCTATATCGGACATCATTTTTCTTGGAGATATACGTATATGTTTATCAGTTTGTGTGGAGCTTTTACGATGTTGGCCATCTATTTTTGGCTTCCTACATTGTATGCGAGTCACACCAATATTTCTAAACAACTTAGCTATTATTCAACAAAGAAAGCTTGGATTATTATCGCGATGATTTCTATCGGTACAGGCGGACTTTTTGCTTGGATGAGTTATATTGACCCGCTAATGACCCACATCGGGCATGTTCCTCCAAACCGAGTTACATTTATTATGCTTTTAGTCGGATTAGGAATGTTTGTTGGGAATCTGTTAGGAGGTAAAATTGCGGATACTATTTCGCCTATCAAAGCAACAATTGTTGGTTTTTCGGCTATGGCTATTTGTTTAACGCTTGTATATTTTACGATTCACATCGAAGGCTTGGCTTATTTTTGGGCTTTTACAACAGGAATGGTTTCATTCACAATTGGGTCTCCTGTGCAAATGGTGCTTATTAATTCCGCCAAAGGTTCTGAAACCATTGCTGCTGCAGGAGGTCAAGCGAGTTTTAACTTAGGTAATACTTTTGGGGCATTTTTTGGAGGAATTCCACTTACTTACGGATTTGCTTATAACTCACCGTTATTAGTAGGAGTTGCAATGGTATCTACAGGAATTTTGATAGCAGTATATTATATGAAAATGAAGAAGTAGGTAACCCAAAACCTCTTCATTCTCAATCATTTTTCTTTCTTATTTTATTCTTTTTCCCAAACGTTATCTGAGAGTTTTGCATCAGGCAGATAGCCTTCCGGATCAATTTGAATTTTAACAACTTCTTTATCAGATTCTAATAAATAAATCCATTGTGAATTTCGTTGCCAGATTTCCACAGGAAGTTTTTTAGTTTCTTTAGAACCATCTTCGAAAGTTACTTCAAAAACAATAGGCATCGGGATTTCTCCATTGTTCAAAAACGTGATTCTCGTTCCGTTGTCTCTTTTTTCTATTTTATCAATAGCTAAATCTATATTTCCGTTAGAGTAAAACCAAGTTCTCCAAAACCAGTTTAGATTTTCTCCGGTTGCGTTTTCGATATAATTAAAGAAATCTGTAGGCTGAGGGTGCTTATAAGCCCATGTATGCGTATAACCTTTAAAGGCTTGATCAAATATTTTTGGTTCAAGAATGTATTCTCTCAGTAATACTAATCCGGTGGCAGGTTTATAATAAGCTGTATAAGCTAAATTATAACTTTTTGTGATATCCGGGAAAGTGCTTACGGGTTCTCTGTTTTTCCAAGTCATCCAACCTACTTTATTTCTTCCGTACGCTCCGTCAGTCGGATATTCTCCTTGATTAAAATTCAGTGTGCTGTAGTGATTGATAAACATATTGAGTCCTTCGTCTAGCCAAGCGTGCTTGCGTTCGTTTGATCCTACTATCATCGGAAACCAATTGTGTCCGAATTCGTGGTCGGTTACGCTCCATAAACTTGCACCTTTGGATTGATAATGACAAAAAGAAACTCCCGGATACTCCATTCCTCCTACATTGCAAGCCACGTTAATGGCAGTAGGGTATGGATATTCGAAGAGCCAGTTCGAATAAAACTCAACCGAAGCTTTAGTGTATTCCGTAGAGCGACTCCAAGCATTTTGTCCGTTGCTCTCTTTTGGGTAAACCGATTGAGCTGTTATTGTTCTTCCGCTCGGGAGATTTATTTTTGCTGCATCCCAAATAAAAGATTTAGAACTTGCAAAAGCTACATCTCTCGTATTTTTCATTTTGTAATGCCATGTCAGTTTACCGGATTGTGTTGGTCTTGTGATGGTCGTATTTCCGACTTCCTCAAGAGGAAGAATCATTACGGTAGTATTGCTCTTAGATGCCTGATCTAACCTTTCGATTTGAGTTTTTGTGAGCACTTGTTTAGGATTCTGCAGCTCACCAGAAGCCACTACAATGTGGTCGTACGGAACAGTGATTTTGTAGTCATAATTTCCGTATTCACAATAAAACTCACCTGCACCTAAATAAGGTTCTGTATTCCATCCCGATACATCGTCAAAAACTGCCACTCTTGGATACCATTGAGCTATTGCATAAACAGTCCCGTTTTCGGTTTCTAATCTTCCCATACGGTCTACTCCGTTTTGAGGAATTTTAAATTCAAAATCCATCGAAACCGTTGCCTTTCCTCCGTTGGCAGGAATAGGCTCTGCAAAGGTTACCTTCATTCTGGTATCAGTGATATAGTACTCAGACGAAGTGAAACGCTTTACTTTGGCTAAAAGGTTAGAGATTTTTACTCCTCCATCTGACTCGGCTTTGTGTCGTCCGCCTTGAACGGTCTGGTTTCCTCTACTGTTTTCTGTAAATAGATTTTGGTCTAAATACATCCAAATAAACGGAAGTTTTTCAGGTGAATTATTGGTATAGAATAATGTAATTTTTCCTTTTATGATATCGGTTTTATCATCTAATTCTACCTCAATTGTATAATCAGCCGAATTTTGCCAATATTCAGGCCCGGGATTACCGGATGCAGTACGGTATTGATTGCTTCGTCTATACAGAAAATCGTCAAAAACCTCCTGATTATTTGGTACAACTTCTTCTTGTGCTTTTACCAAACTTATATTTCCTAAAAGGAAAAATACTACTGCTAACTTTACTAAGTATTTCATAATTATTATCTTAATATCAAAAGTGCGTTACAGACTTTATGACGTTCGACTTTATGGCTAATTTCTAACTGATTTTTAATCCGTTTTTTGTTATTGAGTTTGTGGTTAATAAAACTACGTCTTTTTTGGATTACGTATCATTTCCGAGAAAATTTTTACGCCTTTGCTCGCTGTTTCTTTTATTTTAATAACTTTTTTTCCGTAGAGTTCCGGAATACTTTTATCCACTATATAAATAGGTGTATTAACTGGGATGTAAGAGACTAAGTTTGCGGCAGGATATACTTGTAGGGAAGTTCCGACAATCAAAAAAATATTGGCTTTTTGGGCTATTTCAATGGCCTTTTCAAACATCGGAACACTTTCTCCGAACCATACAATATCAGGTCTAAATCTACTTCCGTCAGGAGCTATATCCTCTAAATTCATATCTGAATCTACATAAGTTGGATGCGATTTATCCCAACTGCTGCATTTTGAAAGCAAACTTCCGTGAATATGCAAAACATTAGAAGAGCCTGCTCTTTCGTGCAAATCATCAACATTTTGAGTAATGATACAAACATCAAAGTCTTTTTCTAAATCTTTGAGGATCAGATGAGCTTGATTAGGTTCTACCTCTTTGAGTTGCCTTCGTCTTTGGTTGTAAAACTGTAGAACCAACTCAGGGTTTTTCTGCCAAGCTTCGGGGGTGGCTACCTCTTCAATCCGATAATTTTCCCACAAACCATCATTATCCCTGAAGGTCTTAATTCCGCTTTCTGCACTAACTCCCGCTCCAGTCAGAACGACAATTCGTTTGTTATTCATTATTCTTCAAATTCGATTTTTCGGGTTGTATCGATTTTTGCAATCATATAGGGCTGCGTAAGAGCCATAGTGGCCATTCCGTCCGGATAAGTTTTTTTAACCTTAACAATTACTTTTCCTTTTTCTTGTCTTACACTTTCAATTCCTATAGTATATCCTCCTGTATTTTTTTCTCCCATAAAAAGAGCCACTACTCGGCTTTTAGCAAAGTCGATATTAGGTACTAATTCGTCTTTCACCACAGCATAAACTTTTTTTAAATCCTCATGGTTATCAATAACTTCGTACGATTGTGTTTTTTTTCCTAAATAACCTGAGTCGGTTAGAACTTGATACGAAATACTTTTGGTTGATTTTGAAGATCCACAGGCAAACAATACCACTAACGAAAATAAAGCGACTATTTTTTTCATAAAATTATAATTTTTCTTTTCTGTATTCATTTAAAATTTCTCGGTATAGCTCCTCATATAAAGGAATTATATTGTGAATATCAAACTTGTAAGCTGTTTGTTTTGCTTGTTGTTTGAATTGTTCTAAAACCTGATTATTCTTTAATATTTTAATGGCATTTTTAGCCATTTCGTCTATATTACCTACATCGGATAAATAACCCGAAAAACCATTGATGTTTACCTCTGGCAATCCTCCTGAGTTACTCGATATAACCGGAACTCCCAAAGCCATTGCCTCGAGAGCAGCCAGTCCGAAGCTTTCGGTTTGTGAAGGTAATAAAAATAAATCAGAACTACATAAAATTCGGTTGATCTCGTGAGTATTTCCAAAGAAAATAACTTTGTCGGTAATGCCTAATTCTTCACATTTTCTCTCAGCTTTTTCTTTTTCCGGACCGTCTCCGACCATCAAGAGTTTAGACGGAATTTCTTTTTGAATTTCAAAAAACACATCAATCACGTCAGGGATTCGTTTAACAGAACGAAAATTACTGATATGAGTGATAATTTTCTCGTTATCTTTTGCTAAAATATGACGTTCACATTTTCTTTCTTTTCTGTGAGTTTCATCCGAGAAATCAATAAAATTCGGTATTACTTTTATTTCTTTACGAATATCAAATATCTGGTTGGTTTCCTCTTTCAAACTTTCTGAAACCGAAGTTACCACATCTGATTTATTAATCGAAAATGTAACTGCTGTTTTATAATTCGGATGCTTTCCGACAAGTGTAATGTCTGTACCGTGAAGCGTAGTAACCATCGGAATATATATTCCTTCGTCTTCGAGCATTTTTTTGGCCATATATCCAGCATAAGCATGAGGAATAGCATAATGAACATGCAAAAGCTCAATATCGTACAACTTAACCATATCTACAATTTTGCTCGAAAGAGCTAATTCGTAAGGTTGATAATGAAAAAGAGGGTACTCTTGTATGTTTACTTCGTGATAAAATATATTTGGATTGAGTAGCTCTAAGCGAACCGGTTGTTTGTAGGTTATAAAATGAACTTCATTTCCTTTTTTTGCCAATTCCAAACCAAGCTCAGTAGCTACAACACCACTTCCCCCAAAGGTTGGATAGCAAACAATAGCAATTTTCATAAATTGATTTATTTAAAGCATAAATGTAGCAAGTTTTTTTTGAATTTTGGATTTGATAAACGGGATTTAGTATTTTTTTAAGTTTTGTAGATTATTTAAACATTGATATTTGAAATTGTAATTGATATTGCCATCGATATTGTTATTTTTGCACTATGATACGCTATTTTTTAAACAAAACAGGATATGCTTTTTTGACACTTTTTGGAGTGGTTACGGTTATTTTCTTTTTGTTTAATGTACTTCCGGGAGACCCTGCCCGAATGATGCTCGATCAGAATGAGAACTCAGAACAAATGGCAATTATCAAAAAAAAATACGGTTTTGACAAGCCCGTGCACGAACAGTATTTTTTGTACCTCAACGATCTTTCTCCTGTTTCCTTTCACAGTAAAAATCCTGACAATTATACTTATTTAAATCCGGAAAAATATTCAGCCTTACCACTCTTTTCGGTAGGCAACACTCAAATTGTACTCAAAGCCCCATACTTAAGAGAAAGTTTTCAGAAAACGGGTAAAAATGTAAGCGAAATTATATCAAGCACCCTTCCTAACACAGCTATCTTAGCCGTTTTTGCTATTATTATTGCCATAGGAGTTGGCATATTTTTAGGAATAATTTCTGCCCTTTATAAAGATACTTTTATCGATCGCTTTATAGCGGTTGTTAGCACATTAGGAATGAGTGTTCCGAGTTTTTTTGCTGCAATATTATTTGCTTGGATTTTTGGCTTTGTATTATATGAATACACGAATCTGAACATGACCGGAAGTCTTTATGAAGTAGATGATTTTGGCGAAGGCAAATTCATACAATGGAAAAACCTAGTTCTTCCTGCTATAGTTTTAGGAATTCGTCCGTTGGCAGTAGTTGTGCAGTTAACTCGAAATTCTCTTTTAGAAACCTTAGGGCAAGATTACATACGTACAGCTAAAGCTAAAGGTTTGTCTAATGCTAAAATCATCAAAAAACACGCCTTAAAGAATTCTTTAAACCCTGTTGTTACTGCGATTTCGGGTTGGTTTGCTTCTATGCTGGCAGGAGCTGTTTTTGTAGAATATATATTCGGTTGGAACGGATTAGGCAAAGAGATTGTCGATGCTTTAAATTACCAAGATTTACCAGTGATTATGGGCTCAGTATTAGTAATAGCGACTACCTTTATCGTTATCAACATTTTAGTTGATTTGGTTTACGCTTATTTAGATCCAAAAATACGTTTTTAAAGAAACTTATATCGACTTCGACTTTTTGTCAAAATACATATCCCTAAAGCTTTCGTTTTTGTATTTATCTGTTTTTCTAAACAACACATCAGGAGTAACCTCATGAGGATGTTCAAAACCACAAGCTCCTATGAACTCAGCTACTGCTTTCATGGTATTTCGATGGAAATTGGCAACTCTTACACTTTTATTGGTAATATCCATTCCTTTGTATAGCTTTTTGTCTTGTGTTGCAATTCCGACAGGACATTTTCCGCTATCACATTGCAATGCCTGAATACATCCCAAAGCAAACATCATTCCTCTGGCACTATAACAAGCATCTGCTCCGAATGCCATTGCTTTAGCGATATCAAACGAAGTAATAATTTTTCCTGATGCAAGAATCTTAATTTCATCTCGCAATCCGTGTTTTTTAAGTAGCGTTGTCACAAAAACAAGTGCGTCAGCCACTGGCATTCCTATATAATCGATGAATTCCATCGGAGCTGCTCCTGTACCTCCTTCTGCTCCATCCAGCACGATAAAATCAGGCTTGATTCCGGTAGCTAACATTGCATCCACGATTTCTTCAAATTCATCTTTTCTACCGATACACAATTTGAATCCGACCGGTTTCCCGCCCGAAAGGTCTCTCATTTTTTTAATAAAATGAAGCAATTCGGTAGCATTAGAAAAAGCAGTATGAGCTGACGGAGAATGTACATCCGTATAAGGTTCTATACTTCGTATTCTGGCAATTTCGGGAGTATTTTTCTGAGCCGGAAGCAATCCACCATGTCCGGGCTTAGCTCCTTGAGATAATTTTAACTCAATCATTTTCACCTCCGGATAATTAGCTCTTTCGGCAAATAATTCGTCATTAAAATTTCCGTCTTTATCTCTACAACCAAAATATCCCGTTCCGATTTGCCAAATTAAATCTCCTCCTTGTCTGTGATAATCACTTATTCCTCCTTCACCTGTATTGTGTGCAAAACCTCCCATTTTAGCCCCTTTGTTAAGCGACATAATCGCTGTTTTCGAAAGAGCTCCATAACTCATCGCACTTATATTATACAAACTTAGGCTATAAGGTTGTTTACAATCTTTACCTCCTACTAATGTTCTAAAAGTTTCAGGATTAGCTTTTTTAGGATAAATTGAGTGAGCAGCCCATTCGTATCCCACTCTTGTTGGTTCGTCTTGCATACCAAAGGCTACCGTTTCTTTTTCGTTTTTAGAACGTTGATATACAATAGAGCGTTGTCTTCTATTAAAAGGTTTACCGTCTGTTTCTCCTTCAAAGAAATATTGACGGAATTCCGGACGTACCGATTCGAACAAATATCTAAAACGTGCCAAGAATGGATAATTCTTGCGTAAAGTATGCTTGATTTGAATGGTATCATACAATACTGCTTCGAGCAATAATACCGGAAAAATAAGTGTCCAGTATGACCAAGAATTGAAAACAATCATCAACAACACAAAACCTAAAAACAGTAAAGTTACACTCCATACGATAGCGCGTACACTTAAACTATTATAAATTCTTTTTATCATAATATAAAGTTGAATCTAAATTAGCTACAGAAATTTTATTAAACAGGAAATATTTTTCTATTTGTCAAAGATGAAACGACAAATAAAATAAGTGAATCAATGTTTATACTTAAACATGCTTTATTACGGAACAAGTCTTTTATAGACGGAATCGGAAAAACTCTCATTATTGAGCAATTCTAATTTTATTGAGCAAAATTACTGCTATTTATATGAACTCCAAAATAAAATAAGAGGTTTTTTAAAGGTATAACAAAAATTAACTTCTTTAAGAAAAAACAACCTGATTCAGAATAGATTGCAAATTCCATTTTTTTAAAACGTCATAACCAAGCTCTCCATTGTACACAAAAAGTGGAGAATCAAAATTATTGGTATATAAACCTCCTGTTCCTAATCCTTGAGGCATAGGATTATTTTGTAAAAAGGTAAATTGAGCGATTGCATTCAGACCAATATTAGATTCTAAAGCCGAAGTAATCCACCAACCTATTTTGTGTTTTTCGGCCAACTCAATCCATTGTTTTGAACCTTTAATTCCTCCGATCAAACTCGGTTTTAAAATGATGTATTGAGGGTTAATTTTTTGCAGTAAAGCTTCTTTTTGTTCGTAAGAAAACACTCCGATTAGCTCTTCGTCTAACGCAATCGGAAAAGGAGTGGATTTGCACAACTCTGACATACTGTCAGTCTGATTTTTCCTAATAGGCTGCTCTATGCTATGTAACTCATAACCAGATAAATGATTAAGCTTACATAAAGCTTCACTTTTATCAAAAGCTCCGTTTGCATCCACCCTGATTTCGATTTGATTTTCGTCGAAATTAGCTCGAATAAACGCTAATAATTCTAATTCTTTGTCGAATTCTATAGCCCCAATTTTGAGTTTTATACACTTAAATCCTTGGTTTATTTTTTCTTCAATTTGTTGCTTCATAAACTCCTTCTCTCCCATCCAAACCAAACCGTTAATAGGGATATTTTTAGTGCCTTTTGTAAAGTCAGATTCAAAAATTTCGAAGGGATTATTTTTTGATTTAAGCGAATAAAATGCCGTTTCCATTCCGAATTGGATAGACGGGAATTCTAATAATTCTTCCCATAATTTTTCCATTCCGAGATGAATATTTTGACAAGTCCATTTGAGTTTTTCTTCATAATCTTCTCGGTCATCTATGCTCAGTCCTCTCAAAATTCCGCATTCTCCTATCCCGAATTTACCGTTTTCTTCTAAAACAATAAACCAAGTTTCTTTTTGAGTCATCACACCACGCGAGGTGCCACTTGGTCGTTTAAAGTTGAGAATATATTTATGATAAGTTGCTTTCATGTTAGTTACTGAATGCTTTTAGCATTTAATGGGCTACTTTTTCTAAATCAAATCGTATTGTAATAAAGCCCTTTGATGATTCCGTCCGAAAGTCCGATTTTAGGGACATAAATTTGTTTGGCACCACTCCATTTCATTGCATTGAGGTAGATTTTAGAAGCGGGAATAATCACGTCTGCTCGGTCTGCATTCAGTCCTAATTCGGTTATTCTTTGTTCGTAGCTCATTTTATTTAGCATGTTAAATTGACTTTGAACATACGAAAAAGTAAGAGGCTTTTCCTGAGGTTTTCCGGACATTTTGAACAGTTTGTTAATATTTCCTCCCGAACCAATTAAAATAACATTGTTGTAATCTTGAGTAACTGATTTAATCCATTTTTCGATTTCTACCCATACTAAATCCGTTACCTGATTGTTTAAAAAACGAACGGTACCCGCCTTAAACGATTTAGATGTTACCATTTTACCTTCAGAAAAAAGAGTGAATTCGGTGCTTCCTCCTCCTACATCCACATAAAGATAAGATTCATCCGTTTTTAGCAAGTCGTGTAAGTCGGTTGAAGCAATGATTTTCGCTTCTTTTTTTCCGTCAATAATATGGATTTTCACTCCTGTTTTCTTCTTAATGTGATGCACTATTTCTTCTCCATTCAGCGCTTCACGCAAAGCCGAAGTAGCACAAGCCATATATTTTTCTACCCGATGCACTTTCATCAAAAGCGAATAAGCTTTAATGGCATCTACCATCCTATCAACATTCTCTTCTGAGATTTCGCCTACCGTAAAAGCATCCTGCCCCAAACGAACCGGAACACGAACTAACGAACTCTTGCTAAACTGTGTGGTTTTACCTTTTTGCTCTACTATATTGGCCACCAACAAACGCATCGCATTCGAACCAATATCTATAGCTGCATATTTTTTAATATTAATCATTCTGTGTGTTTTCGAATCTTTTTAAACGCTGTTTAAGTTTCTAAAATTATCCGTTTTGTTCTTCTAATTTCTTTTGATAATATCTATACATTTCTTGTTGCGAACGAAATTCTTTTTTGCCTTTATTCGAAACATATTTATTATCTAATTCTTCGGAGTGAATTCGGGCTTTTACATTGGCCTTCCAACCAATATTAAACACATCCAATAACTCTTTTTTGATTTCTTCGTCATAAATCGGACAGCTTACTTCTACCCTTTCGTCGATATTGCGAGTCATAAAATCAGCAGACGAAATATATACATCGGGGTTTCCGCTGTTGGCAAAAATATAAATCCGAGAGTGTTCTAAAAAGTTATCAACTATACTTATAGCTTCGATGTTTTCGCTCATTCCTTCAATTCCTGGAACTAAGCAACAAATTCCCCTGACAATCAACCGAACCTGAACTCCATTCTGACTTGCTTCGTAAAGTTTGTCAATCATCTCAAAATCGGTAAGACTATTCATTTTTAGATAAATATAAGCTTCTTTACCTTCAATAGCGTTGAGTATTTCTCGGTCGATGAGTTTATAAAAACGTTTTCTAGTATGATGAGGCGAAACAATTAAATGTTTGTAATTGTGTAACTTGTAATTGATATCCAGAAATTCAAATACTTTTTCAACTTCTTTTAATAGCTTTTGATTCGCAGTCAAAAGAGTTACATCGGTATAAACTTTTGCTGTAGTTTCGTTAAAATTTCCGGTAGAAATAAACCCGTAACGTCTTATTTTACCGTTTTCGATTCGGTCAACCACACAGGTTTTAGCGTGCACTTTAAGTCCTTTGATTCCGAAAATAAGCTCAATTCCTTCTTCTTGCATCAAACGAGAATATTTAATGTTACTTTCCTCGTCAAATCTCGCTTGTAATTCGACTTGCGCTACAACTCTTTTTCCGTTCTTGACCGCATTGATAAGCGAACTTATAATTTGGGAATTTTTTGCCAATCGATACAACGTAATTTTGATAGTTGTCACTTTCGGATCTAAAGCAGCTTCTCTCAAAAACTTAATAATATACGAAAACGATTGATAAGGTGCATGAACCAAATAATCTTTTTGGGCAATCTTCTCTACAATACTTCCTTCAAGGCTCAATCCTTTTACCGGAAGTGCCGGAACTTTCGGATACAATAAATCATTCCTTCCCAAATCCGGAAACTTCATGTAATCGCGTCGGTTGTGGTATCTTCCTCCAGGGATTAAACTATCTGTAGCATCAATTCCCATTTTTTCTAAAAAGAAATTCAGTGTATCGTCTTCAATGTCCTTGTCGTACACAAAGCGAACCGGCTCTCCTACTTTTCGTTCTCTAATTCCTCTAGAGATTTTCTCCATCAAACTCTTGCTCATATCTCCGCTTATATCCAATTCTGCATCTCTGGTAATTTTAATCATATGAGCAGAAACGCTTTCGTAGTTGAATAAACTAAAAATATTGTCGAGATTCAACCGAATTACATCGTCAAGCATGATAATATATTGATTTCCGTTTTCTTTAGGCAATACTACAAAACGGTTTAAGGCAGGAGGAATTTCGATAATGGCATAACGAATTTCTTTTCCTTCTTGTTTAGGATTCATCACCAACTTGACCGCTAAATATCCGGATGTGTCTTTTAAAAGCGGAAATTCGGCTAAGTCATTCAAAACAATGGTTACCAATTCAGGTGAAACCCTTTGCAAAAAGAATTCTTTTATAAATTGTTTTTGACTATCCGAAACCTCGTCTTCTTGAATGATGTATATTCCGTTTGCCTTGAGTTCTTCTTCTATTTGATTGAGAATTCTCAAACTTTCTGCTTGTTGCTTGATAACAATATCTGTAATATCGTAGAGCAATTCGTGTGAGGTAATTCCACCAAGAACTTTTTTCCCTGATTTACCTTCCATCTGCAGTCGTCTAATTGCAGCATATCGGACTCTGAAGAATTCGTCTAAATTATTTGAAAAAATACCTAAAAATCGGAATCGATCTAATAGCGGAACTCTAGAATCAGCTGCTTCCTGAAGTACTCTTGCATTAAATGCCAACCAACTTTTTTCTCTGTCTATATATCTATAATTTTTTTCTTTATTAAGATGCATCATAATAATATGCGATAATTAAAACTTGACAAATATCGGAATAAGTTTAATACAAAGTGCTTGAATAAACTTTAAAGAATGTTTAATTTTTGTGCTTTTAATCTTAAATAGGGCTTGTTGTATCAACTATTTAAATAAAAAAGCACTTTTACGATTTGAAGTCTTTAGGAAAAATAACCTTTTGTACGGTTCCTTTAGAAATATTCCCCCATTGTTTTTGCTCAAAAGATATAGAAACAAAACCACAGGTTTTTACGTTATCGAGATAGATATTTCCGAACTCGTTTACAAAGTCTGTAATTGCAGGATTATGTCCGAAAACTATTAGATTATCAAAACGATCATCACATTTTCTGATTTCCATCTCGAGTTGTTTTTCGTCAAATGTATATAAAGAATCCTTGAAAACGATGAGTTCTTCAGGACACTTAAGGTTTTGCGCAAAGATTTTAGCTGTTTCTGAGGCTCTTTTGGCTGTACTCGACCAAAAAACAAATGAATTCGGAAGATGTGAATGTATTTTTTCGGACATTAAATAAGCGTCTTTTATGCCTCTATGCGCTAGAGGCCTTTCTTTGTCAAGAACAGGCAAATCCCAACTTGATTTAGCATGTCTAATAAGTATTAATTTCTTCATAAAGCCATCAACTTTGAATAGCCAATATAAAAAAATATTTTTAAAGTAAATAAAAAATATTAAAAATTTTAGCCTTTTCTCTTTATAATAAAAAGCTCATTATATTCCTCAATGCCAGAATGCACAAATATTTCAAACTTATCTTGAGGATAGTTTAATTTGTATTTTTGATTTCTACCTTCATCTTCCTTGCTGATATTCATTGTGTTAAACAGAATTCTTCCATTGTTTTTTAAGACTGAAACTAAATCTTGAGAAAACTCTTCTTTGAACAAAAAAGAAGGCATTTCTTTATCCTGAAAGATATCTACAATTATTAAATCATATTTGCGAGTTTCTTGTTTCAGAAATTGTTCTGCATCTGCAATTACCACCTCAAAATTCTGGATTTTATCAAGATTAAAATAAGAGTTGGCTATTTCAATTATACTGCTATCAATTTCAACACCCCTTATGGTTCCTTCATATTTAAGATCGTTCACTAAGGTTTTAACGACACTTCCTCCGGCCACTCCTAAAACCAAAATATGACTCATTTCTTTAATGGCATCAAAACCAATTTGTTTGAGCCCATACCGTAAAACTCTTTGCAAACTTCCGTACGAATAATTAGTATTCTGTGAATCTAAGACAAGTTCTCCGTTATATAAGGTAATTTCGATGGTTTTACTTATTTTAGACTCCGATTTGTAAAGACGTATCGGAACTATATAACTCAACAGCTTTTTTAGCATTGAAATAACTTTTAGATGTGATTTCAAAAATAGTCGTATTTTTACATAAATAACAAATGAATGAAGGTTATATTATATAAGTTTATATTTTTCAGACTAATGAAATGGAAAATTATAGGAGAGATTAAAGAAGAAACCAAAAAATGTATTTTATTAGTTGCTCCCCATACTAGTTGGCATGATTTTTACATTGGTGTTTTTTGTAGAGGAATTATCCAAAAAAGCATGAATTTCGTAGCTAAAAAAGAATTGTTTATTTTCCCTTTCGGATATTACTTCAGATGGATGGGAGGAGCTCCTCTAAACAGAGGCAAAAACGAAAACAAAGTAGAAGCAATTGCTAAAATATTTAAACAAAAAGAAGAATTTCGATTAGCCATTGCACCTGAAGGAACACGAAAAAAAGTAGATAAATGGAAAACAGGATTTTACTACATTGCTAGAGCTGCTAATATTCCTGTGGTTCCCGTTGCTTTTGACTGGAAGAATAAAGAAGTAAAAATAGGAGACCCTTATTTCGTAACAGACAATATACATATAGATATTTCGAGGCTTGAGCAACATTTTAAAGGAGTAGTAGGTAAAATTCCTGAATATAGCTATCAAGTAAAATAATAGATTTATTGTAAAAAAGTTGAATAATAATACTAAAATAATCGGACTTACAGGAGGAATTGGGAGTGGTAAATCTACTATTGCTCGATTTTTTGCTGAATTAGGAGTTCCTGTATATATTGCAGATTCTGAAGCAAAAAAAATTATGGACAACTTCGAAACCATTCAAGAAGTTCAAACTATTTTTGACCAAAATGTAATTTTAGAAAACGGGAAATTAGATCGCAAAAAAATAGCTTCCATTGTATTTAATGACCCTAAGAAACTAGAAGAACTCAATGCTATTATTCACCCTAAGGTAAACCAAAACTTTAAAAATTGGTTAAAAAAACACCGTGAATTTCCTTACATCATTAAAGAAGTAGCTATTATTTTTGAAACAAATTCTGAGAAACAATTTGATAAAATTATCTTGGTAACAGCGCCCGAATCTACTCGTATAGAAAGAGTTACCAAAAGAGATAACAGTACGTACGAACAAGTACTAGAACGCATAAGAAACCAACTACCCGATACTGATAAAATTAAGAAAAGTGACTTTATTATTGAGAATTTAGATTTAAAATCCTCAAAAAATGAAGTAAAAAAATTGCATAAACTACTAATTTCGTTATAAAAGACATTTTATTTTGTTAATTTTTGGTTAATGTCCTTAAAACTTGAGTGTTAAAATTCGTATATTTGTGATGATGAATAAAGTATTGTTTCGCACACTTGTTGTGCTTATGTCATTAGCTTTAGTGGGTATTACGCTAGTTCAGGTTTACTGGATTCAGTCTTCTTTAGCACAGAGCGAAGAGCAGTTTAAGTATCAGGTAAAGCAAGCTATAGCTAATGTTTCGGACAGATTAGAACAGAATGAAGTCAATACTTTTGTCAGTGAATATAATAAACTAAAAGATAGTATTGGACGTCCTGTTTACGAACAAGATTTAATCGCTTTTAAGGCTATACAGACCGACATCAATACAAAAGAAACTATTTTGTTTTCGAACACAATAACCTCACAAGATTATAATATTAATCTTTCGTTCTTTGATATGAATGCCGATTCAATTCCTGTCAGAAATTATACGACAAGAACAAAAGCAGAAATCTATAGAAATAATCAGCTGAAAGACAATAGCACTATTTCTACAGACACCAGTCCGGATGAAGTCATAGAATTTGAAGGAGAATTGGATATACTGAAAAGAGCACAATTTGAAATTTCTTTAAAAAATTTAGCTTCTTTATTACCCATCCAGAATAGGGTTTCGGTAGATGAAATTAATCGCTTATTAACAGAGCAATTCAAAAACTACGGAATTAATACTCCGTTTGAATTTGCTGTTTACAGTAACGGATTAGCAACAAAAGTAAAATCTGATCGATTCCGATACGATAAAGAACACACCTATTCGATTCCTGTTTTTAATGATTATGAAGATACTAAAAATCGGATAGAACTCTTGGTGAGTATTCCACAAAAAGAAAGATATTTGTTTTCGGATGTAATAGGAATCACTATTTTAAGCTTTTTGTTTACCTTTATCATCATTATAGCTTATGTAAGTGCTTTGAGTCAATGGATAAAACAACGTAAGATATCTGAAATCAAAACGGATTTTATAAACAATATGACCCATGAGTTTAAAACTCCTATTGCTACCATAAACTTAGCTCTCGATGCAATTAAAAATCCTAAAGTACGAGAAGATACTGAACGTTCTAACCGCTACTTAGAAATGATTCGAGATGAGAATAAGCGCATGCACGCACAGGTTGAAAATGTTCTTAGAATTTCTAAACTTGAAAAACGTGAAGTTGACATCGATAAAGAACCACAAAATATAATAGATTTTCTAGAAAATGCGGTTGAACACGTACGGTTAATTGTCGAAAGTAGGCAAGGAATAATCACCAAGCACTTAAATGCAACCCGAACAACTGTGCTTTTAAACGATGTCCATATAACAAATGTTTTGGTAAACGTATTAGACAATGCTATCAAATATTCTCCAGAAACTCCTATAATTGACGTATATACCGAAAATGTAAAGGATTTTATTTTGATTAAAATCCAAGATAAAGGACAAGGAATGAGTAAGGCAGTACAAAAACGAGTGTTCGAGAAGTTTTACAGAGAGCATACCGGAGACATTCACAACGTAAAAGGACACGGTTTAGGTCTTGCTTACGTAAAAAACATTGTAGAGAATCATAATGGTCAGGTTTTTGTGGAAAGTGAAAAAGGAAAAGGTAGTACCTTTATTATAAAACTACCGCTTATTAATTAAAACAAATAAAACAAATAATATATAACAATTATGGAAACTAACAAAAAAATACTTTTAGTCGAAGATGATCCGAACTTCGGAGCCATTCTAAAAGATTATTTAGCTTTAAACAACTTTGAGGTTACCCTTGCAAAGAACGGAATGGAAGGTCTCGAAAAGTTTAAAAAAGATACATTTGATTTATGTATTTTGGATGTAATGATGCCTTATAAAGACGGGTACACATTAGCAAAAGAAATACGTGATAAAAATAAAGAAGTACCTCTTATCTTTTTAACTGCAAAAACAATGAAAGAAGATGTACTAAAGGGATACAAAGTAGGAGCTGATGATTACCTGAACAAACCTTTTGATTCAGAGGTTTTATTGGTTAAAATAAATGCTATCATCCAACGCAAAGCATTAGAAGCAAGCAAAGTTGACAACGCTAAATTCGAGTTCCAGATCGGAGATTTTCATCTGAACTCTAAATTGCGTTTTCTAACCTTTAGAGACGAAGAGCCTATTAAGCTTTCTCCTAAAGAAAATGAACTTCTGAAAATGCTAGCACTTCATGAAAATGATTTGATGCCACGTGAATTAGCACTTACAAAAATCTGGAGAGATGACAATTATTTTACCTCTCGTAGTATGGACGTATATATTGCTAAATTGCGTAAATATTTGAAACCAGACGAAAATGTAGAAATCATCAACATTCACGGAGAAGGTTTCCGTTTAGCAATCAAAAAATAATCTAAAAGCCAGTTTGTAAGCTGGCTTTTTTAATGATATTTATCATAGTACAACTATTCTATACTCATTACTTTTGTACAAAAGTATGAGCAAAATATGAATACACAACTTATAAGGAAATACAATATTCCTTGCCCTCGTTATACCAGTTATCCTACCGTTCCGTATTGGGAAGATGATAAGTTTAATTATGAAAAGTGGTTAGATACTTTACGAAAATCATTTATAGAAAGCAATGCAACTGAAGGAATCTCGATATACATCCACCTCCCTTTTTGTGAAAGTTTATGCACGTTTTGTGGTTGTAACAAACGAATTACTAAACAACATTCGGTCGAAACTCCGTATATTGATGCTGTACTAAAAGAATGGGAATTATATTGCCAGCAGTTTCAGAGTAAACCCATCATTAAGGAAATTCACCTCGGAGGAGGAACACCTACATTTTTCTCAACCGAAAACTTAAAAAAATTGCTTAGCGGAATTTTTGAAAAATCCAAAATTGCAGCAACCTACGAATTTAGCTTTGAAGGACATCCCAACAATACTACCAAAGAACACTTACAAACTCTTTACGATTTAGGATTCAGACGCGTAAGTTTTGGAGTACAAGATTACTCTGCTACTGTTCAAAAAGCAATTAACAGAATTCAACCTTTTGAAAACGTAAAACAAGTTACTGATTGGGCACGCAAAATTGGATATACTTCAGTAAGTCATGATTTAATTTTTGGGCTTCCCTTTCAACAATTAGAAGATATTTTCGATACTATCGAAAAAACAATCACACTACAGCCCGATCGATTGGCTTTTTACAGCTATGCACATGTTCCGTGGATTAAAGGAAATGGACAAAGAGGTTTTAAAGACGAAGATGTTCCAAGAGATGAGCAAAAAAGGGAAATGTACGAAAAAGGAAAGCAACTCCTCTTAGAAAAAGGTTATCTCGAAATCGGGATGGATCATTTTGCGTTACCTTCTGATTCACTTTATACTTCGTATAAAAACAATATTATGCACCGCAACTTTATGGGATATACTTCTTCTAAAACCCAACTAATGATAGGACTAGGCGTTTCGTCTATAGGTGATACGTGGTATAGTTTTGCACAAAATGAAAAAAATATAGAGGATTATTATCAAGCTTTAGAGCAAAATAAACTTCCGGTAAATCGAGGACACTTACTTCATCAAGAAGACTTAATCATCCGAAAACATATTTTAGACCTGATGTGCCATTTTCAAACTTCATGGAATCAGAAAGAAATGTATTTTCCTGAAATTCAAGAAACTATAGACAGTTTAAAAGAAATGGAAAATGATGGTTTGGTAATCATAAATCCATATAGCATACAGGTTACCGAAATGGGAAGACCTTTTATTCGAAATATCTGTATGGCATTTGATTTACGACTTAAAAGGCGTTCACCAGAAACCAAACTGTTTTCGATGGCAATCTAAAACAAATAAAAACCTATGATTCTTTCTCAAGAATCATAGGTTTTTATTATTATATTATTGTATTACACTTTTATAGTGTAAGAAACTTAGCTTAATTCTTCGCTTTGTGCTTTCTTTTCTGCTCTTTTTTCTTTCCACATCTCGAAAGAATGTCCTGTTACCCAGTAAAAAGCAAAACCTATTAAGAATAACAAAAGCCAAAAGCCCATTGTGAAAATGGTTAAAAACAAAAGAAATCCTAAATATTGCTGAAATTCAAACATAATTTATTTTTTTGTGTACTTATAAAGCACAAATGTACAATTATAAATTTACTTTTTGAAATGAAAATAGTATTTTTTTAACAAGGTTATACACAATTTAAATCAATTCTTAATTTAGAGTCAAAGCACCCAAAATTTCTTGTGACATAAAAGGTCCACCCGGATATTTTGCAGTATAATCAAGATTTAACCAAATTTGCCCTCTCTCATCAATATGATAATAAATCTCCTGATTCTTGCTTTCTTCCACAAACAAAACCTCTTTAATTAAGTAAATAACCGTCTCTAAATCCGATTTACTTCCAATCAACATTTCGGGATAAATATGTGCTTGTGTATGAATCAATCTAGGAGTTCCTCCGATTGCTCGTATGGCTGCTGCCATAAGTATAGCGTGATCATCACAATCTCCAGAAAAATGTTGAAGAGATTCTGAAGCATTAGCAATATATTCTCTGCCTTTAGGATCATTTACATAATTCCATTTACTCTGAATTTCCTTAAAAACAGCAAAGCATTGAATGGTTTGTCTATATTTTTGATATCCTTTTATGTTTCGAAAGTGTTTGGTAGTAGAGCTAAGAGCAAAGTTTCGAACTTGTGGATTATTATATTCAATAGCTTTTATAATTTTTGAACGATTCGGAAACGGAAGTAACTTAGATACAATAATATCTTGTGGATAAGGATTCTCTGCCATGGCAAAAATCATTACCCTATAATCATCAAAAACACTTCGAAAGCCATATCCTCCAAAAAAAGTTCCCCATAGCAGAACTAAAATATACAAGGCAATGCAAATAATAATTACTCTTCGCATCAACCTCAAAAGCAACTGAATTACGACCAACAGAACAATAAAAATCAGTATTCTATCGATATGAAAAGACCATTCTGGATCAATAATATTTTGATGGATAATAATAAATATCGGAATAGCAATCAGAACATTCAAAAGAAAAATAATTACCCCGTCCCAAGGTTTTTTTATGGTCAGTTTTTGAGAAACAGATTTTATTTTTTCTTTGAAAGTTAGGTTCATAACCTCTTTTGTCAGATTGCTACTATATCTACAAAAGTACCTTTTTTATCGATAATGTTAAGTTCAAAAAGCTGATTTTGAATTTTGTTTAACATTTTTTCATCTAGATTTTTTTGACTCCATTGAGTGAGTTTCAACCATTCCTGAATATCTTCTGGTTTTTGGTCATACCTTACCGACAATGTTTTATCGATACTCGGAATCATTTTAAACTCTTCGGTTGTTTGATTGATAATACGCAAAACCGATTCTATAGTTTGCGGATGTTGTTCTAGAACCTCGTTTCTGACTGCGATAACAAAGCTAACCCATGGAGTAGGGCAATCTGCTAAACGTCTAAATATTCCTTTATCTACAATGGGTTTGGTCATAAACCGCTCCCACATAAAATAATCTGCAATTCCGTTAGTAAGTGCCTCAACCGCTCCCTCGAGCGTGTTGATTACCTCAAACTTTAAGTCAGACGGATTCCAACCTTGGTTTTTTGCATTGACAAAAGCCATCAGATGCGAACCTGAACCATAACGACTAATAGCCACCTTAGTATCTTTTAAATCCTCTAATTTTTGATAAGGTGAATTTGCTCCTACATGAATTCCCCAAATCAATGGTGATTTTACAAAAACTTGTACAATCTTACTCGAGTTGCCTTCCAAAATATCTTTGATGATTCCTTCGGTCAAAATAATAGCCATATCGGTTTCTCCGTTTCGAAGCATCTGACATAATCTACCAGTACCTTCAGGTACATCGGTCCATTGCAAATCTATTCCTTCGGCTTCAAATTCTCCTCCCTCTATGCACAAATGCCAAGGAAGATTAAAATGTTCGGGTACTCCCGCTATTTTTATGGTTTTCATTTTTGCTTACTTATTAAAATTGTAATATTATTTATAAATCAAGTATTTCTTTCGAATTTCTTTAAATGTTTCCAAATCTGCTTCCCAAGTTTTACGGATTTCTGATTCGGATAATCCTTGCTCGATTTGCTGTCGTAATTTATTTGTTCCAGCTAATTTAACGAAAAAGTTATTAAAAAAATTAGCTTTATCCGAAGTGTTTTTATAAGCTTCAATAAGCCATTTTATTTCTAATTTATGCACATCTTCTGTCTCCGACAAATCTCTTCCAAAACATATTTTACCGTTATGCATTGGATCTTTAGCGCCTAAATTGGGCTTTGGAATGAATTCGAAATCCATATTCTTTAAAAAAGGTGAACCAAAAACCTGAAACTGTTTGTTTGTTCCTCTTCCCACACTTACATTGGTTCCTTCAAACAGACAAAGACTTGCATATAGGTTTATGGCTTTATCATTCGGAAGGTTTGGAGAGGGATTTACGGGTAAACTATAAGCTATATCTCGTGTATAATTGACACATTCGATAACGGTCAAATCACATTGAATTCCACCTTTAAGCCACTTTTCACCATTTATCATTTTGGCATATTCTCCGATGGTCATTCCGTGCAAAACCGGAATAGGATGCATCCCAACAAAACTTTTGTGGTCCATCTCTAAAGTTGGTCCATCAATGATAGTTCCGTTCGGATTAGGTCGGTCTAAAACTATAAGCGGAATATTATTTTCGGCACAAGCTTCCATTAAATAATGAAGCGAAGAAATATAAGTATAAAACCTTGCTCCTACATCTTGTAAATCGAAAACCATGATATCAATTCCTGAAAGTTGCTCTTTGGTTGGTTTTTTATTATTCCCGTAGAGCGAAACTATCGGAAGTCCTGTTTTGGCATCTTTTCCGTCTTTGATGAGCTCACCTGCATCGGCTGTTCCTCTAAAACCATGCTCGGGAGCGTATATTTTTTGGACATCGATTTTATTTTCTATTAAAAAATCTATAAGATGTTTATAATCTATATAAACAGTAGATATTTTAGTAATAAGCTCGTTTGTTTCTGTAATGGTTCGTGCGGAACTTTGCTCGGAATATTCCGTAGTAAGAATCCCTGTTTGATTGGTAAGAACTCCTACTTTTTTATTTTTTAATAAAGGTAAATATACTTCGTAATTCTCTGCTCCTACCTTAATGGATTGCTGTAAAAAAGAGGCTTTGTGTTGGTTTAAATTTTGATGCAATACTTTTGAATTCTCTTGCGCTTTACAAGAAAATAAAGTAATTAATAAAAAAAGTGTCAATCGACTTTTAGAGGTCCAACGCATATCAGAAATATTTTTGTAAAGATAATGATTTGGTTATTATCAAAAGCCATTCCGAAAGACCTAGACTCTGTTAGACTTTAAAAATCTAACTAAATAGGATGTAACCTTACCTATAAAACTGTCCGAAATATTCTCTTGAATCTGAATCAAAAGTTGGTTTTTGTAATAATTCTAAAGCTCTAGATTTCATTAAATCGAAGTCTTCCTGAGCAAAATCGTCACCGAAGTTTTCTTTACAAAAATTGCCTACTGTTCCTAAAACAAGTTGGATTTCGTCCTCCGAAATACTCCCGTTTTGGATATGTCTTTGCCTGATTACATAAGCTGCTGTCCACGAAGCTATATCTATCACAGTTTCGTAAGACACTTGTCCGTTTTGATCGGTTGATTTATCTAAAAAATGATTCATTTGACTATAAATCATTTCTTGTACATTCATATTTTCCATACTTATATTTTTAAAGTTTAAAAAACATCTCCGGAAGTGCTTCTTCGGGCTGTTTGCGTTGTATATTTATTTTATAAAAAGCTTTTAGAAACCCGGTTCCATACCCGTAAAACTGAATTCCTACAGCATAAATTGACAATAGTCCTATTTTAAGACTCTTGTTTTGAATCGTCGAAAACACAAAACACATTATAAAGTACACTATATATAATCCGAAGAAAAAGCCTGATCCAAACAAAGCCATAATAAACGAAAGCACGAATCCGATTAAAAACATACTTGGAAATAAAAATGTAAGTTTCATGTACCTTGGGTGCCAATTATTTAGAATAACTCTGGCTTTCCCGAATTTATGTACCTGAATTTTAAACTTTTCCCAACTGATTCTACGCTTATGATAGACCTTTACGTTTTTAAAAAGCCGTGTTTCAAATCCTAAATCCCATAAACGCATGGCTAAATCTGGATCTTCTCCGGGATGTACATTTCCAAATCCGTTAGAAGCTTCGAAGGCTTTTTTAGAAATTCCCATATTAAAGCTTCGAGGTTGAAATTTAGTTAGTTTCTCAGAACCTCCTCTGATTCCTCCTGTTGTAATAGAAGAAGTCATCGCAAAATTTATGGCTTTTTGAATATCCGAAAAGCTCTGATCGGCATCATCCACACCACCAAAACAATCGACATAATCTTCTTCTAAAGATTTTTTTACTTGAGACAAATAGTCTTTGGGTAAAATACAATCTGAATCTAAGACAATAAAGTAATTTCCTTTTGCATGTCGCATCCCAAAATTTCTAGAATCTCCCGGACCCGAATTAGGTTTATAAAAGTAAGAAATATTTAAATTTGAATATTTCTCAACAATTGATTTACAGTCAACCGAAGACCCGTCTTCTACTATTACAATCTCATAATTATCCGTAAAATCTTGGTATGACAGACTCTCTAGAAGTTCATCAATCTCATCCGGACGATTATAAACAGGTATAATTAAAGATAATTTCAAGTTTCAAGTATTGAGTTATTCTTTTTGTCCCATTAACATCAAGTAGGCTTTCAGGAATTCGTCTATTTCTCCATCCATTACAGCTTCTACATCACTAGATTCATATCCTGTACGTACGTCTTTTACGAGTTTGTATGGGTGCATTACATAATTTCGAATTTGCGATCCCCATTCAATTTTCATTTTTCCTGCTTCGATATCTGCTCTTTGAGCCAAACGTTTTTTAAGTTCAATTTCGTATAACTGAGACTTCAACATTTGCATTGCTCTTTCGCGGTTATCGTGCTGCGAACGGGTTTCAGAACACTGAATCTGAATTCCGGTTGGTTTGTGTAAAAGTTGAACTTTAGTTTCTACTTTATTTACGTTTTGTCCTCCTGCTCCACTCGAGCGAGCGGTTGTAATTTCAATATCAGCCGGACTCACCTCAATTTCAATGGAGTCATCAACTAGCGGATATACATACACTGATGCAAATGAAGTATGTCGTTTAGCGTTACTATCAAAAGGAGAAATTCGCACCAATCGATGTACTCCGTTCTCCCCTTTTAAATATCCAAACGCAAAATCTCCATCAAACTCTAAGGTAACGGTTTTTATACCTGCTACATCTCCTT
>Ga0209075_1000881_pt1 | contig 29023 bp, 28 predicted proteins | sample Stecom2011_FD_187523 | JGI IMG/M metagenome (GOLD analysis project Ga0209075, IMG submission 187523) | Agricultural soil microbial communities from Utah to study Nitrogen management - Steer compost 2011 (SPAdes) (version 2) | ecosystem: Environmental > Terrestrial > Soil > Agricultural land...
AGCGTATGATGGAGGAGATCAAGGCGCTACATACTGCGATCAAGCCTATCGAGACCTTATTCGTTGTTGATGCAATGACAGGGCAAGATGCTGCCAATACAGCCAAGGCTTTTAATGATGCTTTACCATTAACGGGCGTCATTTTAACCAAGGCAGATGCAGATTCTCGCGGCGGTGCGGCTTTATCGGTAAAAACGATTACCGGAAAGCCAATCAAGTTTTTAGGTGTTGGCGAAAAAACCACCGCTTTAGAGCTATTCCATCCGGACCGTATGGCATCGCGTATTTTAGGGATGGGTGATGTTCTATCCTTGATCGAAGAAGCTGAGCAAAAACTGGATAAAAAGAAAGCTGAAAAACTAGCAAAGAAAATCAGCAAGGGTAAGCGCTTTGATTTAGAAGATTTTCGCGATCAGCTGCAACAAATGAAGAATATGGGTGGCATGGGTGCCATGTTAGAGAAGTTGCCCGGTATGGGTAATATGGCCCAACTTGCACAAGATCAATCCAGTATGAAGATGTTTGGGCAGATGGAAGCCATCATTAACTCGATGACGCCAGCAGAGCGTCGTAACCCGGATGTGTTGAATGGTTCGCGTAAGCGCCGTATCACACAGGGATCTGGAACAGAATTGCAGGACTTGAATCGCTTGATTAAGCAGCACAAGCAAATGCAGAAGATGATGAAAAAGCTCGGTCAAAAAGGCGGTATGCAGGGCATGATGCGCGGCATGCAAGGAATGATGGGCGGCGCAGGTGCCGTGCCAGGCGCTGGTGGAATTCCAGGATTCAGAAAGCGCTAAAAATCTGGGGAAAGCAGTTTATTATTATAATAAAGTGCTTTTAACAAAATAGGGGTTCCCAAAGGCCTGCGGTTTTCGTAGAATACTGCGCCTTTATACCTTTTGGTTCTATTTTAGACTTAATAAGCGGAAGTACGCATGGTAACAATACGTTTAGCTCGTGGTGGCTCTAAGAAGCGCCCTTTTTATCACATTACAGTAACAGACAGCAGAAAAGCGCGTGACAGCCGTTTTATTGAGCGCGTCGGTTTTTTTAACCCGGTTGCTCGCGGTCAAGAAGAGCGTTTGCGTGTAGATGCAGAGCGCGTTAACTACTGGGTTGGCCAAGGCGCACAGTTGTCTGAGCGTGTATCTTCTTTATTGAAGAAGGCTGAGCAGGCTGAGCAGGCTGAAGTAGCTGCTTAAGTCCAGTATGGCGGACGATAAAACGCATCTTGTCGTTGCTGCGATAACATCAGCTTTAGGCATAAAAGGTTGGCTGAACGTCAAATCTTTTAGTGATCCTGAAGATAATGTGCTGCAACATAAGAAGGTTTATATCGGTCAGCCCGATCAGTGGCGTATGGCTGAGATCGAGGCTTCTCGCCCGCATGGCAAAGGCTTTGCGATAAAAATTCGTGGTTGCGATAATCGTAATCAAGCGGAGCTTTATCGTCATCAGCTTATTGCTATCGATAAGACCGAACTACCTGTACTTGATGAAGGTGATTACTACTGGCATCAGTTACAGGGTTTGCGCGTTGTAGTGCAAAGTACTGGGCAATTATTGGGCAAGGTCAGTCATCTTTTGGAGACTGGCTCTAATGACGTGTTGGTTGTGCAAGCGTGCGAGCAAAGCATTGATCAACAAGAGCGTTTATTGCCTTATCGCCCAGAAGTTGTACTGCAGGTAGATTTGGCTGAGGCCACTATTTACGTTGAATGGGATGCCGAATTTTAGGCCACAGTGAACCTTATGCGCTTTGGCTTAATTACTTTGTTCCCAGAAATGCTGGCGGCATTAACGCAGTTTGGTGTTACTAGCCGTGCATGTAAGCAAGGCTTGATCAGTGTAGACAGCTGGAATCCTCGCGATTTTACTGAGGATAAGCACCGTACCGTTGATGATAGACCTTACGGTGGTGGCCCTGGCATGGTGATGATGATTGAGCCTTTACGTAAGGCAATACAGCAAGCCAAGCAGTCCTTGGGCAAAGATACAAAAGTGATTTATTTGTCACCGCAAGGTAAGCCTTTTACACAGGCGATGGCAAAGCAGTACAGTAGCGAGTCATCTTTATTATTGCTGGCGGGTCGCTATGAAGGTATCGATCAGCGTCTTATCGATAAAGACGTTGACGAAGAAGTGTCAATTGGAGATTTTGTCGTCAGTGGTGGGGAGTTACCGGCCATGCTGATGATAGATGCGATAGCGCGTTGTATCCCAGGTGTGCTAGGGCATAAGCTGTCTGCAGCCGAGGATTCATTTGCCGAAGGGCTTTTGGATCATCCGCATTATACGCGCCCAGAAGTTGATGGAGCGGATACAGTGCCAGAAATATTGCTAAGTGGTGACCACGAAGCAATTCGACGTTGGCGATTACAAGAATCGTTAGGTCAGACCTGGTTGAAACGACCAGATTTGCTAACAACAAGACAGCTAAGCAAAGAAGAGGCTAGCTTGTTATTAGCATTTAAAAAGCGTTTTATTAGTGAGTAGAATGAGCCTATAAGCAGGCTCCTCTGTACTTGAGTCCTCATCGTGTAGCGCAACCTTAACAAGCTACACACTATAGGAGCTGAAAAGTGAGTAAGAACAAAATTATCGCAGCGATTGATGCAGCACAAATGACCAAAGAGCTACCAAGCTTTGCACCTGGTGATACCGTTATTGTACAGGTTAAAGTAAGAGAAGGTGATCGTCAGCGTTTACAGGCTTTTGAAGGCGTTGTTATTGCAAAGCGCAACCGTGGTATTAACTCTGCGTTTACTGTGCGTAAGATGTCTAGTGGTGTGGGTGTAGAGCGTACTTTTCAAACCTACAGCCCTTTAGTTGATAGCGTTGCTGTTAAGCGTCGTGGTGATGTGCGTCAGGCTAAATTGTACTACTTGCGTGAATTGACCGGTAAGGCAGCACGTATTAAAGAGAAGTTGGCTAAGCGCGTTAAATAATAACGTCGCCTGCTAGGAAAAATCCCTGCTTGTCAGGGATTTTTTTTGCCTTTTATTTGAATAAGGGAATAAACATTTGCTGAGTGGCCTCGCTATGGCTATAATTGCGCCCTCTTGTAATGACAACTCTGATCGGTTCTCTCGCAACGTAAGGTGGTGAACCCCGCCAGGCCCGGAAGGGAGCAACGGTAACTACTGATTCGTGTGCCGAGATGTGGCTGGTCGGAGTTGTCACCCAAAACATCTCTTGTATTGTTTTATCCCCATGTAAGCCTTGTGTATACTGTCTTCATGCAGCAAGGATTTTTCCCATGACATATCAAGTTCTCGCTAGAAAGTGGCGTCCCCGATTTTTTCGTGAAATGGTCGGTCAGGAGCACGTGCTTCAAGCGCTAATTAATGCGCTCGATAATAAACGTTTACACCAAGCTTACCTATTTACCGGTACGCGGGGTGTGGGTAAAACGACTATCGCGCGAATTTTAGCCAAATGTTTGAACTGCGAAACCGGTATAACCTCAGAGCCGTGTGGCGAATGTTCGGCTTGTGTTGAGATTAGCCAAGGCAGTTTTGTTGATTTAATCGAAATTGATGCGGCTTCTCACACGGGTGTGGATAATATGCGCACCATTACGGATAATGCGCAGTACACACCGAGCAAAGGTCGCTATAAAGTCTATCTAATCGACGAAGTGCATATGCTTACCCAGCATAGTTTTAATGCTTTGCTGAAAACCCTAGAAGAGCCGCCCGAGCATACCAAATTTCTATTAGCGACAACCGACCCGCAAAAACTACCGGCGACGGTGTTGTCTCGCTGTTTACAATTTCATTTAAAAAACATGGTGCCTGAGCATATCGTTCAGCATTTACAATATGTGTTAAGCAGCGAATCCATGCCGTTTGAAGAGGGCGCATTATGGGCTTTAGCCCGTGCGGCTCAAGGCAGTATGCGTGATGCTTTAAGCTTAACCGATCAGGCGATTGCGTTTGGACAAGGCGAAATACTGCTCAATGATGTCGCTACCATGCTAGGCACCATTGATCAGCAAACCGTACACCAGTTAGCTGATGCGCTTATCAGTCATGATGCCGCTAAAATTTTGTCAGTCGTGGCTAAAGCAAGCGAGTTGTCGCCAGATTATGTGGCAATTTTAGATGCCCTATTGTTGCTATTGCATCGTTTGAGTGTTGCTCAGCTCGTGCCGCAAGCAGTTGACAATAGCGAGGGGGATCAACAGCAAGTTTTACAGCAGGCCTCGCGCATAAGTGCGGGCGAACTACAGTTATTTTATCAGATGGGCTTGCTAGGTAAGCGCGATATTCATTTAGCCCCGGATATGCGTACCGGTCTAGAGATGGCTTTACTAAGGATGTTGGCATTTAGGCCGCATAATGTTCCGGAGCCAGTACCGGGGGTACAGCTCAAGGTTGAGGATGCGCCAGTAAAAAAGCCTGAAGCTGTTGCTGAGCAAGTTAAGGCAGCAGCAGCGCCAGAACCGCTGATCAAAGACGCCGAGGTAAGCAAGCAATCGCTTACCTCGTCTGAGCAGACAAAGCCAGGCACAGCACAACCGCAAGCTGAACAGCTAAACGTGCCGACTAAAGACCCTGTTGCGCCGCTGCAAGCTGCAGAAGAGCAGTTAGCAGTAGAAGCTGAGGCATTGCAGCAGCAAGCGTTGCAGCAATCAGAGTTTGATGCGCCTGCGCCGGAAAAAGCGAAAGAAAACATTGTTCGGCCATTACCTCAAGATCAGCAGCAATGGCTAGATCAGTTTCCAGAAATACCGTTTAGCGGCTTATTGCGCATGGTGATGTCGGAGTGCGTATTGCTCAACAGCGATGAGCAGCGCCTTGTTTTTGCCTTACATCCCGACAAAGCGCAGCTGTATAATGCTCGTCAAAGCGAGCAGGCCGCGCAAACATTTTCAGACTATAGTGGCGTTAATGTCGATGTGCGTATTGAGCTCAGTACGCATGAGCTGCAAACCCCGCAAGAATATATACAAGAAAATCGAGCACTAAAACGTGAGAAAGCGATCAATAAGCTGAATGACGATGTGATTGTGCAATATTTTATCGAGAATTTTCAGGCGCAAATTTTGCCTGAAACAATTTATGAAGAAGGTGAGCGTTTATGAATCTAGATAATTTAATGAAGCAAGCCCAGCAAATGCAAGAGCAAATGCAAAAAGCACAGCAAGAGCTGAGCAATAAAGAAGTGCAGGGTGAGTCCGGCGCAGGCTTGGTACGTATTACCATGACCGGCAAATATGATGTGCGTAAAGTGTTTATTGATCCTGCCTTATTGGCAGAGGATAAGGAAGTTTTAGAAGATTTGATTGCTGCAGCAATGAACGATGCTGTAAGAAAGGTTGAGGCCAACAATCAAGATATGATGTCCAACTTGACCGCAGGTATGCCCATCCCTCCGGGCTTCAAAATGCCATTTTAACGGAGAATTCTGTGTTAAGCCCCGCTATTGTACAATTGATCGATCGCTTAACCTGCCTGCCAGGTGTGGGTAGGAAAACTGCGCAGCGTATGGCGCTTTATTTATTAGAGCATAATAAAACAGGTGGTTTAGCCTTGGCAGATGCCATGCAGCATGCGTTGAAGGTGGTAAAGAATTGTAGTTCTTGCCGTAATTTGACCGAGCAAGATCAATGCCGTATTTGCGCGGATAGCCGTCGAGATAGCAGCCAGCTTTGCGTCGTTGAAAGCCCATCCGATGTGATGGCTGTAGAGCAATCCGGCAGTTATCGAGGCCATTATTTTGTTCTAATGGGGCATTTGTCGCCCCTTGATGGCGTGGGTCCAGATGATTTGGGTGTGCCCTTGTTGTTAGAGCGTGCCAAACAAGGTTTTACTGAAGTGATTATCGCCACCAATCCTACTGTGGAGGGCGAGGCTACTGCTAATTATATTAGCGAGAAGCTAAAAGCGCTGGATATCCCAGTTAGCCGAATAGCGCATGGTGTGCCCATGGGCGGGGAACTTGAATATATCGATGGTGGTACACTTACGCATGCCTTAAATAGTAGGCAGCGACTATAATCATGGCAGAAACTATTCAGTTGATTGATACGCAAGTCGCCTTAGATGCCTACTGCCAAACCCTCAGTAAAGTGCAAGCTTTTGCCATGGATACAGAGTTTATGCGTGTGCATACTTTTTATCCCAAGCCAGGTTTATTCCAAATTAATGATGGTGAGAGCATTGTCTTAATCGATCCTTTAGTGATTGATGATTGGCGTTCATTCTCTGCGATTTTATCCGATGCCAGTATTTGTAAAGTGATGCATGCTTGCGATGAAGATATCGAACTATTGGTACATTTTTTAAAAATAGAACCGCAAAATATCTTTGATACGCAGTTTGTTGCGGCTTTATGCGGCTATGAGTTTTCACTGTCTTATCAAGCGCTGATTAAACAGTTTCTAGATGAAGATATCGAGAAGGATCAGCGTCGTTCTGATTGGCGAAAACGGCCTTTATCACCTGAGCAGTTGCATTACGCAGCAGACGATGTGCGCTATCTTTTAGATGTATACTATCGCCTAAACGAAGAGTTAGAGCAGCAAGGTAAACGGGCATTCATGGTTAGCCATTACCAAGAGATATTGGCTAACTTTTTGAGTGATGATTACAGTGAAGCCTATCATCGGGTGAAAGAAGCCTGGCGTTTGAATGCTGTGCAATTTGCACGTTTAAAGCAGTTAGCTGCGTGGCGAGAGCAAGCTATGCGCCAAAAAGATTTGCCGCGTAATCGCATAGCTAGCAATGAGGCTTTAATGCAGCTGGCTATGCAGCAAGAATGGACTAGCTATCAGTTGTTTGCGGTTGAAGGACTATCAGCGGCTACCGTTAAATCGGATGGCGATCATTTAATTGCTTTGCTTGGCAGGGTACATGCAGATGATCATTACCAGCAAGTGATGGCTAAGCCAAATAAGGATAAAACCAGCGCGCAAATCAAAAAACAGATTCAGCGTCTAGCGCAACAAGCAGGTATTCATGAGTCTTTGGTCAGCAAAAGAAATTATAATCAATTATTAAAGCAGCAGCTTGATCAGAAAGGCACAACGTTGCCATCGGAAATCAGTGGCTGGAGAGAGCCTTTCTACCAAACGGCTATGGAAAATATTTTGCGTGATCAAGCGCAGCGGGTCAGTGTATGAGTCAGATTATTTGCCAAGTGTATCGAAGTAGCAACAAAGAAGGCATGTATTTATATGTCGATAAAAAAGACGATTTAAGCCGTGTTTCTGATGCGCTATTGGCGCTATTTGGCCAACCACAAGCAGCCATGGTGTTACTGTTAAAAAAAGACAGGAAGCTTGCAGGTGCGGATGTTGTAGATGTTATGCAGCAGATCCAAGAAAGAGGGTTTTATTTGCAAATGCCGCCCGCGCAAGATGCAGAAATGCAGCAACTAGCGCAGAAGAATAGTAAGTTGGTGCGTTAAAAGTGTTGGCTGAGGGATTTTGGAAGAAACCGCTACAGAGTTTGAATCAAACCGAATGGGATGCGCTGTGTGATGGCTGCGGCAAATGCTGTTTGGTCAAATTGCAGGATGAGGATGATGGCAGCATCGTCTATACACAGCTTGCCTGTGAGTATTTAAGTGATGATTGTGAGTGCACGGTATACTCGCAAAGACAAATAAAAAAACCTGAGTGTTTAATCCTTGATAAAGATAATATTGCCGACTTTGGCTATCTGCCGAGCACGTGCGCTTATCGTTTACGTTATGAGAATAAAGACTTGCCGGATTGGCATCCGCTAGTGGCTGGCGATAAGCAGCTCATGCATCGGCAAAAACAATCGATAAAAGGTTGGTTTTACAGTGAAGAGCATGTTCATGATGATGAGTTAATTAACTTCATCGTAGACGATTTTGAATAGGCAGGGTTATCTATGTACGGTTTAATATGGTCTGTTTATGCTTTGGCCAGCGTATTAGCATTAATTTGCTTGTTCTGGCTAACAGCGGGTATTGGTAATGCTTATTTACGCTGGGCAATGCGTATGCCCTTTGTTGCCTTGTGCTTTACGCCGGTGCAGGTAGATGTGGAAAATACACTATGGTTTGCACCGAGTATTGCGGCGATTGCCATTGAGTTGGTGGCCAATGATGTGCCGGCAGCATTGCAATTTGTGCCCATGTTGCTGCTGAGTGTACTGCTAGCTGTCGCAATCGGGCTGTTGCTTGGGTGGTTTGCTAGCAAAAGACCTAGCAGTCCGCAGCAGTAGCTTGGCTGTGAGTGATCAGTTGCAGGCTTGTCCCTGGGCGAAAGGTGAGGACTATCTCCATTACCATGATACAGAGTGGGGCAAGCCCTGCCATGACCGACAAAAATTATTTGAAAAACTATGCCTAGAAGGGCAGCAAGCAGGTTTAAGCTGGATAACTATTTTGCGAAAGCGTGCGCATTACCGACAGTGTTTCTATCAGTTTGATCCTGAGCAAATAGCTACAATGACTGATGCGCAGCTGCTGACTTTATTGAACGATAAAGGCTTGGTGCGCAACCGCTTAAAGGTTTTCAGTATTCGTCATAATGCTCAAGCATTGTTAGCTATGGAAGAAAAAGGCATAAATTTCCCTGATTTTATTTGGCAGTTTGTCGGCGGTAATAAACCCATTATTAATGTGCCAGCCGCTATGGCTGATATACCGACGCAAACTGAACAGTCACAAGCGATGAGCAAGGCTTTAAAGCAGCATGGCTTCAGCTTTGTCGGGCCGGTAATTTGTTATGCTTATATGCAAAGTATGGGCTTAGTCTGCGATCACTTGGTGAGCTGTCCCCAGCATCCGCAGCATTTTCAATAAGTTTCATTTAGGTCTGTAAAACAGATAAAGCACTATACAAGTGGTGTGCTATTGGTGGTTTAGAAAAATGTTTAGCCTATTTATGTGAGCAAAATATTCTATTTGTGTTTGCTAGGTAGTCATGTAGAATCATTCGCCTATAATAAAAATAAGTAGCCAGTATTTTAATAAAAAATGCATGTCCATTTGCTACACGCCGAAGTCGGATTAGCAAAACTCTTTTTTCTTGATGGGCTGCTTACTAATAATCTCGCGACTAATGATATGGGTTGTACCATGAACACAATCAGAAAAACTTTTGCCACATGCATGGCGCTATGTGCCTTTACCTTTTTATCCCCCTTGGTATTCGCTGATATAGAGCAGCAGATGGGTCAGCTCAATGCTGATATGGCAGCGTTAGAGCGGGATATCAGTAGCTTGGAGGAAAACTTATTGTTTCCACCCGTTACGCGTACAAAAGTGTTTTTATCATTAGCAGCAGATGCGGACTTTACCCTGCGTAGTGTCAGTTTGCGTTTAGATAATCGTGAGCAGAGCTTCCATGTTTATTCGCAGCAAGAGGTTGATGCCCTGCGTCTAGGCGGCATACAGTCATTATGGGAAGGCAACGTTGCCCTAGGTAAGCGTACTTTGCTAGCAAAATTTGAAGGCGTTGATAGACGTGGCGAAAGTGTTAAAGGTGAGGCTAGCTTGAGCTTTGAGAAAGCTTTAGAGGGTCGTGCCTTAGAGTTACAGATAGTCGGCGGCAAGCAAACCACGTTCACTGTGAAAGATTGGGGTGCAAAATAAGCTTATGCGTAAACTCCCTCTCATCATGACGATAGGGGTTTATCTAAGCTTTCTCGCGCTGGGCACACAAGCCGGCTCGCAAACTAGCAAAGATGACCTCTCCTACCGTTCAGCTTTTTATAATTACACCTTAGGGCAATATGCGCCAGCACGCACAACTTTGCTGCAGGCCGCGCAGCAAGCCAGTCAGCCATCCAGTTATCGTCAAATGTTATTGGCACGTGTATATGTCGAACAAGGCCGATACTTAGAAGCCCAGCAAGTTTTTGCAGAGCACAATCTAGATGATGTGCCATCAAGTATGCGTGACGATACATTGTTTGCGCTAACGCGTTTGTATTATGCGCAAGGCAACTGCAAAGAAGCATTAAAGTTAATGGCAAAAAATCAGCAGTTGTCTAGCGAGCAGGATGCGCATTCGCGATTTATTCGGGCAAGCTGTATGGCGCAACAAGACACCGTATCCATTGAAACGTTGCAGAAAGCAGGGCGTATTTTGCTCGATGGTGCAAAGCGCAATAAAAACGATGAGGCGACAATTTGGTTCGCTTACGGTTTTTACAATTTGGCGGTAGCTGCAGCTAATATTAAGCAATTAACCGATGCTGATGATTTTTATTCGCAGGCCCTAAATTACGTAGGTAGTACAGGTGAGGGTCGTGCTTTAGTCGAAAGGATCCGCCTAAGTCGTGCTGAGGTAAACTTTGTTCTTAATCGCTATGATTACGCAATCAGTGCTTACAAAGAATTGCCCCTAGAAGGTTATTGGCAGGATCAGGCATTATTGGGTTATGGCTGGGCAGCATTTAAGAATTATCAGTCGGATGTTGCGCTTGAAGCGTGGCAGCAGTTAATCAATTTGCCTTATAAGTCTATGAGCGTTTATCAAGGGTATTTAGTTATTCCATATGCCTACGAAAGAGCCAATGCATTTATGCAGGCGATTACAGCATATGATTATGCGATGGAGCAATACGCACAAGTCAGCAAAGAAATCGACAGCTTCAGCGCTCAATTAACGTTGCAGAAAATCAATGACCACGCTGTACGTTATTACCATAATCAGGGCGAGGGCGTAGATCCTATTCATCCGCTGCTTGCCGCCACGTATACGCAAGTAGAGTTTCGTGGTTTGGTAGAAAAAATAGGTGTATTAACGGGATATAAGCAGCAGCTGGCAAAAGATGAGTCCATGTTGCAGATGCAAAGCGAATATCAACAAGCCTACGACCGTCAAGCAGCGCAGCGTAAACAGCTGCAGCAACAGCTACAGCAAAAAACACAACAAGGCTTGGTGAGATTAGCGGATACTTTGCCAAGTCTTGTGGATAATATATTGCAAGTAGAGTTGGATCACCCGGAGGCTGATAAGGCTTTGGCAAAGCTGTACCAGAGCTATAACCGTGTGTCTAAAGCAGCGCGCCAATTAAAGACAGGTAGCGAAAAGCAGCATATGTTAATGCGTGTAAATCGCATACAAAATGTGTTGTTGTTTAAGTTAGCCGAGCGTAGACGCGCTTACTCACTGGTTGATGAGGTGCATCAACTTATCAGTCGCCAGCAAATGCTCAATGTACGCTTTAATGAATACTTGTCACTAACTGAGCAGCGTTTTGAGCCGGTGGTGAATGATAACGATATGGAGGCGATGCGTCGTCGCATCATCAGTGCGCGTGAAAAGGTTGATCAGCAACTTGTTGTATTGCAAAAGCGGTTGTTAGCGCAGACACAAAGTGCCTTAGCAGAGCAACGCCAACAAATTGAACAGTATAGAAGCCAGGCGCGCATCGCGAGTGCCAACTTAAAAGAAGACTTTTATCAGCGTGGAGGTAGCAGGCTGTGGTATTAATGCGCCTAGTAGTAACGTTGGTGGTGGCTATATTGCTGGTTTCTTGTGGCTCACAAAGTGCAAAGAATGAAGCATTACAGACTGATGCGTTTAGTTTAGGTGATTTATACCCAGCTTATGTATCAGCAACAACAACCATTACAAACATCTCAACCAATGAGTTGATTGAAACGTATCGTAATTTATTGCCGCATCTTGCTGACGATGATCGCCAAGCGGATGTTATGGCGAGAATTGCAGATTTGGAGTCGTTATTGCAAGAGCAGTTAACGGCACGAGCAGAAGATAATAATGCAGAACCCTACCTACCTGACTACACCTTAGCGATAGAAGCTTACCAGTTGGTACTGCAGCAATTCCCCGATAAGAATAATGATGCCATTTACTACCAACTTGCTAAAGCCTACGACTTATCCAGCAATGCGGGTGGCTCCTACTCTGCGCTGACCGAGCTGGTTAATCGTTATCCACAATCGACTTATTACCTAGAGGCGCAGTTTCGCCGTGGTGATTACTTGTTCGGGCAAACAGAATACAAAATGGCGCAAGATGCTTATCAAGCCGTATTAGATTTAGGTGATCACACGCCATTCTATGAAAATGCAGTTTATATGCATGGCTGGTCACTATTTAAACGCAGTTACTACGAGCCATCCTTGGTCAGCTTTTCCAAAGTCTTGGATAGAACCATGCCAGAGAATGGCTTGATAGAAGATGTCAATTCTAGCCAGCTATCATTAGTGGAAGATAGCCTGCGCATTATGAGTGTTATTTTCTCCTATCTGGATGGGCATAAAACGATCACAGAAACGTATGCACAGCTCGGTGCAAGGACCTATGAAGGCTTATTGTATGAGCGACTAGGTGATTTATACGTAAGTCAGCAGCGTTATCAAGATGCGATTGCAACCTACAAAACCTACGTTGAAAAAGTGCCGATGTCCGATAAGGCGCCAGAGCTGCAGAACAAAGTGCTCGATACCATGCTAAAGGCAAAGTTCTTCACACAAGCATTTTTAGAAAAAGAACACTTTATTGCTGAATACGATGTGCAAGGCGATTATTACCGGCAAGCTAGGCCAGATCGCCAAGCGTATTTGCGCGAATATCTGTATGCCTATTTAGATGAGGTTGCACGCTTTTATCATGCTAGAGCGCAGCAAGCGAAAAAAGATTTAAGCCGCTTTCGTGAGCCACCACCGGCTAAGCATTCAGCTATGTTAGCCGACTACGCAATGGCTACGGACTACTATCAGCGCTTTATAGTTGCTTTTGCTGATGATATGCACGCACCTGAAAAGTCGTTCATGATGGGTGAAGCCTATTCTGAAATTGGTGACTATCAAGAAGCGATAGTTGCTTATGAGCGTACAGCCTATGATTTCGGTATTAATTTGTTTTCTGAAGATGCCGCCTACGCAGCCGTTATTGCCTACCGAAAACTGATAGAAACAGAGACGGATGAATGGCAGAAAAACGAATTAATACGTAAGCGTTTAGAAACCCAATTACTGTTTGTAGATAACTTCTCCTTCAGTGCGTATGCAAAGCCGATTTTGCTCGATTCCATTGATATGCTGTATAAAGAAAAAAATCATGAGCAGGCGGTTACGCAATCGGAGCGTTTCTTGGCGCTTGAGCCACCTGGCACAGAAAAAGAGCGCTTAGCGGTTAATTTAGTGCTAGGGCATAGCTATTTCGAAATGGCTTTATACGATATGGCTGAAAAAGCCTATCTAGAAGCGTTAGCATTGCTTGATATAGGCGATAAAAAGCAGCGTGTAGAGCTCGTCGATAGAATCGCAGCCAGTATCTACCGCAATGCAGAAACGATGGCCAGTGAAGGTAAGCAGCTAGAGGCCGTTGATGAGTTTATGCGCGTAGTGAGTACGGCACCCGAGTCGCAATACCGTAAAAATGCTGAGTACGACGCCGCGACCTACTTAATTATTGCTGAAGAGTGGCAACGTGCTTTAGATGTGCTACTGAGTTATCGCAGTCGCTACGATAAGCAGCGTATCGATTTAGATATCAGCAGTAAAATATTGGCGTCTTATGAGGGGCTGGAACAATATGAGCCTGCGGCAGCAGAGCTGGTTCGTGTATCAGGCTTAACCAAAGATCAGCTGAAAAAACGCCAAACCTTATTCTTGGCTGCTGAGTATTATGAAAAAGCGAATAATGATGGACGTGCCTTAGCGATCTATCGTGACTACGCCCACTTATACCCTGATCCTTTTGATTTGGCCATGGAAGTGCGATTTAAGCTAAGCGAAATGTATCGCAAGATGGGTGATGATAATCGTCGTCGCTATTGGCTAGAAAAAATCATTGTAACGGATCGTGATGCCGGTTCAGAACGCAGTGAGCGTTCGCGTTATCTTGCCGCTTTTTCGCGCAATGTTTTTGCCGAAGATCATTTGAAAGACTTTAATGCGATAAAGTTAAGCCTACCATTGCGCCAGTCTTTAACGGCTAAACAGAAGGCTATGCAAGAAACTTTACGCCGTTACCAGCAAGTTTTGGATTATGAGGTGCAAGAGTTTACTACCCAAGCCTTGTATCGGGTGGCTTTTATTTATGCTCAGCTTAGCCGCGACTTAATGGCTTCAGATCGCCCTCGTGGTTTGAGTGAGTTGGAGTTGGAACAGTACGATATGCTCTTAGAAGAACAGGCTTATCCTTTTGAGGAAACAGCCATTGAGGTGCATGAGTCAAATGTTCAGAACGGTTGGCAAGGCAGCTATGATGGTTGGGTGCAGAAAAGTATTGATGCTTTAGCGCAATTAATGCCCGGACGTTACAACAAACCAGAAGCACAAGGCGGATATAGTGATGTTATATATTAAGTCGGCCATACGTTTGGCTATTATCCTTAGCAGCTTAGTCTTGGTAGCGTGCAGTAGTCAGCCAGATATGAAAGTTGATGAATCTGAGCAAGATGCCATCGTAGTTAGAGATTTTGACTTTAAAAGGGCCGAAAAGCGGCCTTTTACTGCTGAAGAGCTAGGTGAAAATCCGTATTTGTCTACAGCGCCCGTTGCAGCGTCCGCGATAAAAGAGTTTCGTTTTGCTGTCGAGGCTTTGCGTGGCGGCAACCAGGATTTAGCTGAGCAACAATTGAAAGAAATGCTAGATAACTACCCTGAGCTTTCAGGGCCAGCATACAATTTGGCTGTATTAAGTAAGCAACAAGGCGATTTGGAGCAAGCAAGCTATTATCTCGAGATTGCTGTGCAGAGAAACGCGCACAATTTTGATGCACTAAACTTACAAGCGCAAATACTCCGCGAGCAAGGCGAATTTGATCGTGCTGAGCAACGCTACTTAAGCATTATTAACGCTTGGGGTGGCTATGCGCCTGCCTATAGAAATCTTGGCGTATTATATGATTTATACATGGGCAGAACAGAAGAGGCCTTAGTCTATTATCGCCAATACAATTATATGTTGGCAGAGCCAGACCCGCAGGTGAATGGTTGGATTATTGATACTGAGCGTCGTCTTGGTGTGCCGCCATTGTCTTTTGATGCGCCAGAAGAAGCGCAGCAGGAGCTTGAAGTTGATGGTGGCGATATTGAGTTGCAACGAGAAGAGGGTGCAAATGAAGATCTTTAAAGTTGTTAAAATCGTTACTATTGCTGCAGCTGCTTCAGTGTATTCGCTGCAGTCGTTTGCTGAACAAAAAATACTAATGATTGAATCGACTATCACGGGTAGTCAAGAACAGCCACGCGTTATTAGTATTGTGCCTTGGCAAGGTATAGAGGAACCCGAATATATTGGTGAGGATTTACAGTTAGACATGGTTGTTGATGTGTTTAAACCCATTGAGCGTAGTGCGTTTAATAAAGAAGTGGGATATATAAAAGCAACTCGACGCATAAAGTAATAATTATGGCTAGGGCACAATATTTCCCTTTCAATCGTTACTAAAGTCGCTAGAATATCGAGCCGAATTGCTGCTTGTACTAAGAAAATTAAAATAACAGACACGGCAATTTACAATATAAAACAATAACTACAACAATCGTTTGCTCTACATACAGGTGAAAATTTTATGGAAACTATTATTCGTTTTTTTCAAGATGGCGGCACATTCATGTACCCAATCGCAATTGTTATGGCGATGGGTTTAGCGATAGCCATTGAACGGTACATATTCCTTAGCCGAGCAAAAGTGACCAATCGCAAAGCATTCGATGCGATGTTGCCGTTTATTAAAAAAGGTCAGTACGCATCACTGATTAAAATGGGCGATGAAAGTGCAGCGCCGGTTGCGCGAATTATTGCTGCAGGTGCTGCGCGTATCGGGGAAACTTTGGATCGTGATGGCGTTGCTATAGCCATGGAAGAGGGCGTGATGGAAGCATCACCGCGTTTAGAAAGACGCACGCCTTATTTAGCGACTTTAGCGAATATAGCCACCCTATTAGGTCTATTAGGTACCATTATTGGTTTGATTGAAGCCTTTAGTGCGGTAGCGAATGCCGACCCTTCAGAAAAGGCAGCGCTTTTATCTAGCAGTATCTCGGTAGCGATGAACACCACTGCATTCGGTTTGATTGCTGCTATTCCATTACTGTTATGCCACGCTTTATTGCAAACGAAAACCAATGAGATTGTCGATAGCCTAGAAATGGCGGGCGTTAAGTTTCTGAATATGATTGCACGCTAAACGCAACCATAACCGGAGTAAGTCGTATGGCTCGTAGAAAAAGAGATACAGGGCCTGTTGAGTTAAATGTCACATCATTTATGAACTTAATGATAGTGCTGGTGCCAGTGCTTTTATTGAACATGGTGTTGTCATTTACTACAGTGCTTGAAATCAAATTACCTGGCGGTGGCGATAGTGCGGATGATGCTACTGAAAACCGTCAGATAGAATTAATCATTCGCCCAGAACACATGGCTTTAAACTTTCCTGCTGGCGTAGGCATGGCAATTTTCCCAAAGGTTGATGGGCAGTATGATTACAAAAAACTGACTGAGAAGCTAAAGCAACTAAAGCTGACTTTCGCCAATAGTGATGACGAAGCGCTTCAAAATAAAAAAGATATCTTAATTCTGTCTGAAGAAAAAACGGATTACCAAACCTTGGTATCGACAATGGATGCCGTTCGTTCTTATCAAGCAGTTCTAATTACCGATGTTGTGCACGCAGAGCTTTTTCCGGATATTTCGCTTGGTGATGCTCCAGTATTAGCGGAGGATCCAGCACCATGAAGAAGTCAAATACGGCAAAGCGTATGGAGCGTAGGCACAAGCGTAGTGGGCAAGTCGCTGCGTTAAACCTGACCTCGCTGATGGATATATTCACCATTCTGGTGTTTTTCTTGATGGTGAACTCAGGTGATGTGCAAGTACTAAAAGATACTGACGATATTATCATGCCCGTATCATTTGCGGACCAAATGCCGAAAGATGCCTTATTAGTGCAGGTAAGTAATGCTGATTTGTTTATTGCTGGTATCAAGGTTGCTGATGTGCAAGAGATAGCAAAAAACGAAGAGGATGTGATTGCTGAGCTGGATAAAGAGTTGCGCTATCAAGCTGGCCGTCGCCCTGAGCTAACTGAAGAAGAAGAGCTGTATGGTCGCGCTCTGATTATTCAAGGTAATAGTGAAATCCCCTATGTGGTGCTAAAGAAAATCATGGCTACAGCGGCACAAGCTGAGTATCGTGATATTTCATTAGCGGTAACGCAAACAGAATTACCAAAGAAGGGGGAATAAGATGCAAAGTCCGTTTCCTGATTTAAAACTTCCTTGGTCGTCTTCAATGACGCAAGACAGGCAGTTTAATATTGTTGTCTTTGCTTTTATTGTCGTCACGCTGATTGCAGGCTTGCTTGTCCAAAGCGTTACCTTACCGGAACAGAGTCGTGAAGAGTTAGAAAAGCTACCGCCGCAATTAGCGAAGGTGGTGTTAAAGAAAAAAGAGCCACCACCGAAAGTGGAGGAGAAAAAGCCAGAGCCAAAGCCTGAGCCTGAGCCCAAGCCAGAACCGAAACCTGAGCCTAAGCCAGAGCCCAAGCCCGAGCCTAAGCCTGAAAAAGTTACACCCAAGGATGTGCAAAAAGCGCGAGAAAAAGCCGAGCAATCGGGTCTGCTGGCGATGAAAGATGATCTAGCAGCACTGCGTGACTCATTTGCAACCCCGCAGACGCCAGCAAGCTTAGCCAAAGGTGGCGGGCAAGCAACCGAGGTTAAGCGTTCGGTTATTATGGGGAGTGCTACGTCTACCAGTGGCGGTATACGTACAGCAGCTGTGCCGGGTGCATCAGGTGTTGCATCGCTTAGTGGCAGAGACGTAACGCAGGTTGATAGCGTTACCTTAGGCGGTACTTCCGTTGATGTTGGTGGTGATGTAGAGCAAGCGACGCGTGCAACGGCTGATGGGCAGCGTAGCGAAGAGAAGATTCGTGCTGTTCTGGATCAGAACAAAGGTGCCTTATACGCCATTTATAATCGCGCTTTACGGTCAAATCCTGCTTTACAAGGCCGGGTGACTTTCGAGTTAGTGATTGAGCCTACAGGTGCCGTATCGCTAGTTAAGATTGTTGATTCTGCGTTAAAAGATGCTGATCTTGAGCGTCGTTTAACAGGAAGAATGAAAATGATTAACTTTGGCGCAGAGCCCGTAGCAACGATAAGAACACGCTGGGCGATCGATTTCTTACCTTACTAGCAAGACTATAAAAGGGGCATAGGATATGCTCCTTTTCTTTGATTAAGAAAAACCGTTTATATGCTATTATCCGCGCGTTCTCACATCAGCATCGTTTTAACGATACAGTGAAATAATAAAAAGTTCTTAGGAGAAAAGAATGAAGCACTCCTCATTCCGTAGTCGATGTTCTATTGCATTATTTGCCGCCGCTTTTGCTTTTTCGTTTGCACCTCATAGTGTTGCAGAGCCGGCAGCAGCTTTAATTATGCCGAAGGTAAGTAAATCTCTATTGCTTGATGTTAAAGCCGTAGGGGATAAGCTTGTTGCAGTAGGTGAGCGCGGCCATGTTTTGCTCTCTCATGATAATGGCAAAAGTTGGCAGCAGTCACCGGTGCCAACGGCTCAGGCGCTTACAGCGGTTTACTTCCTCACCGACCAACAGGCGTGGGCAGCTGGCCATGATGGTAATATTGTTTATAGCGAAGATGGTGGTGAAACGTGGGTGTTACAGCGCAATGGTTTGGCAGCACAAGCTGAGCGTAACGAGTATAAACTTAAAGAAGCCCGTGCCAACCTGCAGCGGCTAAAACGTATGGCCGACAGAGGTGCAGAGGTTGATGCGCGTGGCGAAGATATCGCCGAGCAGATCGATGAAGCTGAATATCAAGTTGCAGCAGCGCAGCGAAAAATGCAAGAAAAAGCAATCGCGCCACCCTTGATGGATATTTGGTTTGTTGATGATAAAAGAGGCTGGGCAGTGGGTGCGTTTGGCACTTTTTTAACCACAGTCGATGGTGGCAATACTTGGGATGATATCTCCGATGAAATTGCTGATAGTATCGATGGTTACCATTTGAATGCCGTTATTGGTGCGCCAGACGGATTGCTGGTCATCGCCGGTGAAGGTGGTTATATCAATGTAAGCCATGATTTCGGTGATACATGGCAACAGGTCGATATTGATTCTGAAAGTACGGTGTTTGGCATCGCGGGTAGTAAAGATGGCAGTTTGATTATAGCAACCGGACTGCGTGGTGTTACATGGCGCTCTGAAGATAAAGGTGAGACTTGGGAAGAGTTGAACCCTGCTGTCGATTACTCATTATCCAACGTCATTTTAAAAGGCGATACCGTACTGATGGTGGGCGCAGGTGGCACTATCGTACTGAGTCAGGATAAAGGCGATAGTTTTCAGAGGCATATCCTCTCAAATCGATCAAGCCTGAGCCAGGGTGCTTTACTGGATTCTGGGAAAATACTATTGGTTGGGCAAGGTGGTGTGCACCATTTTGATCCGAAAGCTGTTGATCAAAAATAATAATACTGGGGTATAACATGTCAGATCAATCCAATCTTGGCTCTTATCAATACGGTTCCGAAGCGAAAATATACGAACGCTTAATTTTTGATAACCGTTTGATTTTATTGTTGCTATTTACCATGGCTACAGCATTTTTGACTTGGCAGGCAGCGCATATTAAGCCTGATACCAGTTTTTTGAAGATGATCCCTGAAAAACACCCATTCATACAGAATATGATTAGTAATTTGGATGATTTGGGCGCGACGGGCACGATTATCCAGGTCGCTGTTGAAAGCAAAAAAGGCAATATTTTTAGCAAAGACTATATGGAGAAGCTGAAAAATATTAGTGATGAGGTGTTCTATCTTCCTGGCGTAGATAGACGCGGTTTAGAGTCTGTCTGGACGCCAAATGTTCGCTGGATAGCGGTTACTGAAGAAGGCTTTGAAGGCGGTCCAGTTATCCCTGATGGCTATGATGGGTCGGAAGATAAGCTCGACGAGCTGCGACAAAACATTTTGCGCTCAGGCCGTGTGGGTAGTCTTGTTGCTGACAATTTCAAATCCACTATTGTTCAAGCCTCATTGTTTGACCGCGATCCAGAAACCGGTGAGCAATTAGACTATGTCGAGTTTTCACGACTGCTAGAGAAAAATATTCGTGATAAGTTCCAAGATGATGATATAGAGATTCATATCATTGGTGTGGCGAAGCTGATTGGCGACTTATCTGAAGGTGGTAAAGCGGTTGCAGTATTTTTTGGCATCGCGTTTTTTATCACTGCGCTTTTATTATATTGGTACTCACGTTGTTTGATTAGTACTTTTACACCGCTTATCTGCTCCTTGATTGCGGTTATTTGGCAGTTGGGTTTGCTGGTAACTTTTGGTTACGGGCTTAGCGCTTATTCAATGCTGGTACCGTTTTTGGTGTTTGCTATTGGGGTGAGCCATGGTATCCAAGTTGTTAATGGGATGGCCATTGAGCTTGCGGAAGGTGTAGATACAAAAACAGCAGCAAGGCTTGCATTCCGCGCTATGTATATTGCGGGTATGGCAGCTTTGATCAGTGATGGTTTAGGTTTCTTGACCTTATACGTTATTGAGATTGAAGCAATTCGTGAGTTAACCATCGCCGCCTGTATCGGTGTGTTGGTCATCATACTGACTAACTTAGTTTTATTGCCTATCTTGATGTCATTCTTTGGTGTGACTAAATCAGGTATGGCGCATATCAATAGCAATAGCGATAAAAAGCCAGTTGTTTGGGAAAAGCTGTCTTATTTCGCACATCCCAAAGTTGCAGTTATCTCCATATTGCTAGCGATGGTTGGTTTTGGTATCGGTATTAGTGGTGGTAAAGATTTAAAAATTGGTGATTTAGATGAAGGTGCGCCGGAGCTACATCCAGACTCACGGTATAACTTAGACAATAAATATATCTCAGATAACTACACGGTTAGCTCGGATATGTTTGTCGTGATGATGAAGACGCCGGAACAAAAATGTTCTACGTATGAGAATCTAGAAGTTATTGATCGCTTTGCTTGGACAATGGAAAACGTACCTGGCGTACAGTCAGCAGTTTCTTTAACCTATGTTATCCGTCAAGTATTGATGGGCTTTAATGAAGGTAGCTTAAAGTGGAACAGCATACCGCGTGATCAGCGCGCAATTGATAGCACTTTCTTCCAAGTGCCTAATCAATTAGTGAATACAAAGTGCAGTTTTGCACCTATGGTCTTGTTCTTAGCCGATCATAAGGCAGAGACTCTCGACAATGTTGTTGCAGCGGCTGAAGCATTCATTGAAGAAAACCAAATGCCGGAGCTAGAGTTTCAATTAGCTACAGGTAATGCGGGCATTGAGGCGGCTACTAACCAGGTGATTGCAAAGGCGCAATCGCAAATGTTATGGCTAGTTTATGCCGCGGTATCGATATTTGTATTTATTAGCTTTAACTCCTTGTCCGCTGTTGCTGTTATTGTTATCCCATTGACCTTAACTTCAGCATTATGTCAGGCGCTCATGGCTTATTTAGGTATAGGCACGAAAGTGGCTACTTTGCCTGTCATTGGTTTGGGTGTTGGTCTAGGGGTTGACTACGGTATCTACATTTACAACCGTCTGTCTATGTACCTTAGACAGGGTATGCCTTTGCAGGAAGCGTATTTCAACACTTTAAAAACTACCGGTAAGGCGGTGGTGTTAACAGCTTTTGCGCTAGCAATTGGTGTAGGCACTTGGATTTGGTCGCCCATTAAATTTCAGGCAGATATGGGTAAATTGCTAACCTTTATGTTTATATGGAACATGGTTGGCGCTATCTGGTTACTACCTGCACTAGCGCACTTCTTGCTAAGACCAGAAAAAATGATAGCCCAAGAAGAAAAGAAGCAACAAAAGCAGCAAGAAAAAAATAAACAGAACGAAGCGAATGCTTAGTAAATCTTAGTTATTAAATTAAGGAGTTCGCATGTATAATTCAGCTTATATTGTAAACAGTGTAAGCTGAGTCAGCTTTGGACTTTAAGCATCAACTGAAAACAACACAGATGATGAGGTTATAACAATAATGAGTATCAAAAAAATATTGGTAAGCGGGATTTTAGGCTTATCTTTTATAGTGCCAACGAGCTATGCCGCTGTCTCGCAGCAAGAAGCGAGAAAGTTGGGCGCAGAGTTGACACCAATGGGTGGTCAAAAAGCGGGAAATGCCGAGGGTACAATTCCAGCATGGACAGGCTCTATGAATGGTGTGCCAGCTGGCTCATCCTATATGGGTAGCGGGGATGTTTATCCCGATCCCTATGAGAAGGATAAGATGCTGTTTAAAATCACAGCACAGAACATGGCGCGCTTTGAAAAGAACTTAGGTGAAGGCACGAAAGCTTTATTAAAGAAGTATCCCGATACCTTTAATATACAAGTGTATCCCAGTCGCCGTGATGGTCGTTGGGCGCAGCTAACAGAGCGCAGGACAGCGTGGAATGCGATTAATACCGTACTCGTGAATGGTATTGATGGTTTGCAAAACTATACCGGTGGCGCACCTTTCCCTATGCCTAAAAACGCCGCTGAAGTAATGTGGAATGCGCGGATTATTCACCCTCACCCAACCATTATAGGTACGATGGATGATGTTGCGACTTATTCTAACGGCAGCACGCAGCTGCGTCGTCAGGAATACGTTAGTGAGTTCCCTTATGCTTATCCACAAAATAAAGTGGGTGATACCGAAGCGCAAATCGGTATCAATGCGGGTTTAGTGCACGTAAGTGTTGTATTGCCAGATAGACAAAAAGGCATGATGACCATTATTCATGAGGCCGCAGACCAAGTTAAAAATGAGCGTATGGTATGGGCTTATATTCCTGGTTCTCGTCGTGTGCGACGCGCACCTACTGTAGGTTTTGATACCCCAGATGGCCCAGGTGGTTTGATGACGGTTGATGATGCTTTAGGCTTTAACGGCGCGATGGTTAGATATGACTGGACGCTTATTGGTAAAAAAGAGATTTATATCCCTTACCATAACTATAAGTTTGATTCGCCAAAAGTGGATTACAAAACCTTGCTAATGGTCGGTCATGAGAATCCAGACTATGTGCGTTATGAATTGCATAGAGTATGGGTTGTTGAAGCTAACCTAAAAAAGGGTGAGCGTCATGTTTATGGTAAGCGTCGCTTCTATATTGATGAAGATAGCTGGCACATTTCTCTTTCCGACAGCTACGATGGTCGTGGCAATTTGTGGCGCGTGAACACTTTTATGACTGTCTATGACTTCGCTTTAAAAGGCTTTATTGCAAGGGCGCAAATATTCCATGATCTAAATAGTGGTGCTTATATTGCTACGCGTTTAGTGAATGAAACTGCCCAGCCTAACTTGATGGGTACGCCGCAAGGTGATACGTATTATTCGCCCTCTAACTTGAGAAGTATGGGTACGCGATAAGTTGTTTTGAGGTATAAAAAAGGCTGGTTAATCCAGCCTTTTTTTATCGGTTAAAATCGGTGAATTAATCGCCGAAACGCATCATCAATTTTAGGTTGTCTTTCGAGTCAGCATGCTTGAGGGCTTCTGCTTCAGTGATGCGCTGAGCGATAAACAAACCGTACAGGGCTTGGTCGAAAGTTTGTGAACCATCGTCATTATCATGCACCATTACTTCCTGAATTTTATCGATATCACCTTCACGTATGAGTTCCTGTACGTAAGGCGTACACATCATAATTTCCACGGCAGGGACACGACCACCGTCGGTAGCTACTGGTAGGCGCTGACAAATAATGGCTTTTAAGTGTTCCGCCAAGTCATTACGTACTTGTTGGTGTATAGCTTGTGGGAAAAAGTTGACCACACGATCTAAGGCCTGCCTAGCATTGTTGGCATGTACGGTACTGAAGCAGAGATGGCCTGTTTCCGCAAAGGTCATGGCAAAGCGCATGGTGTCCTGCTCACGGCACTCACCAATCAAAATGGCATCGGGTGATTCGCGCATGGCGCCAGTTAAAGCATCTTGATAGCTTAGTGCGTCAATACCGATTTCCCGCTGGCTGATTAATGATTTTTTATGGCTATGAATAAACTCAACGGGATCTTCAACGGTAAGGATGTGCCCAGCGGAGTTTTCATTGCGGTAATTGAGCATGGCGGCCAGTGTCGTGGATTTACCTGTACCGGTTGCACCGGCAACCAAAATCAAGCCGCGCTCTTCTAGCGCTAGCTTTTCTAATTGTAAAGGAAGGTTGAGAAAATCAATCGAAGGTATATCGCTGACAATATAACGAGCGACTAATGCAGGTTCGCCTTTTTGATAGTAAATGTTTAGGCGAAAACGACCTGCATTATCGATATTGTAGCCTAGGTCGATTTGTCGCCTTTCTTCAAGCTCTTTCAGTTGCTCTTCATTAAGAAGGGCATTGACAATCTCTCTGACATTGACAGCGTTTAAAGCCTCTTTACCCACTGGCTTCATGTGGCCTTCGATTTTCAACATAGGCGGTGCGCCTACGTTAATAAATAAGTCAGTACCTTTTTTCTCGACAACAAATTTGAGCAAGGCGCGTATGTTCATAGACTCGATTCCATAACATTGTGATCTAGATAGGAAATATCTTATCCTAGCGATAGTCAGGGCAAGGGTAAACTAAAAGCGCGCTTTTATTTTTTGCTGAGGCTTTCCATGCATAATAGGCGCTGATAAGGTAGGTTAATCAATTTATAGGGGGTGTTATGGGACCTTTAGCAGGTTTTCGTATTATAGAAATGGCAGGCATTGGGCCTGCGCCTTTCGCTGCCATGCTATTGGCTGATATGGGTGCGGAAGTTATTCGTGTTGAGCGTGCGAGTAGTGATAACAATAGTCCGTTTGAGGTCACGTTACGAGGCCGTAAATCTATCGCGCTGAATTTAAAAAGTGAGGTAGGAGTTAAGCTTTTGCTGAAGCTTGTTGCCACAGCTGATGGACTAATTGAAGGATTTAGGCCGGGCGTGATGGAAAAGCTCGGTTTATCCGCGGATATTTGCTGGCAGCATAATCCGAAATTAATATACGGGCGTATGACAGGCTGGGGGCAGTATGGCCCAATGTCGCAAATGGCGGCGCATGATATTAACTATATTGCTATTACGGGGGCACTAGATAGTATCGGCCACAAAGAGGCAGGGCCTGTAGTACCTTTAAATCTGCTAGGTGATTTTGGCGGCGGTGCAACCTATTTGGTTATCGGGATGTTAGCGGCTTTATTGGAGGCGCAAAAGTCAGGTAAGGGACAGGTGATCGATGCGGCCATTTGCGATGGTGTTGCTTCACTGATGACAATGATGCAAGGCTACCGTGCTATGGGGATGTGGGATTTGCAGCGACAAAACAATCTGTTTGATGGTGGCGCACATTTTTATGATACCTACGAGTGTGCTGATGGCAAATGGGTGAGCGTGGGGGCGATAGAAGTTCACTTTTACACGCAGCTAGTGGAGAAGTTAGGTTTGCTGGATGAGGTTGGTGCTATTGATTATGCAGCGCAGTTTGATAAGCAAAAGTGGCAGGATTTAAGGCCGATTTTTGCCGCAAGAATTAAAGAAAAAACGCGGGATGAGTGGGCAGCAATTTTTGCTGGTAGTGATGCTTGCTTTGCGCCGGTTCTGGATATGGATGAGGCGCCTAACTATGCGCATAATAAAGTGCGAGAAACCTTTGTGACGATTGATGGTGTAACGCAATCCGCGCCTGCGCCGCGATTTAGTCGCACGCCTAGTGAGGTGCAGTCACCGCCAGTACCTGCGGGCAGTGATAACGATACGGTGTTTTCAGAGCTAGGATTGAATCAACAAGAAATAGAAGAGTTACGCCAAGCAGGCGTTATTTGCTAGGGGTGAAAGATATGTCTGATAAAGCACAATCAGTTTTTGCAGATATTGTAAGTGCTAGGCGTTCAGTACGGGGGTTTTTGCCTAAGCCAGTAGATAAAGCAATATTGCAGACAGTATTCAAACTAGCGCAAACGGCGCCCTCAAACTGCAATACTCAGCCATGGTCTGTGCATTTGGTGAGCGGCGATGTAGCGGCAACGCTTAAACAGCGCATTACAGCGGCGATGGAGCAGGGGCAAATGGATATGGATTTTCCTTTTATTGCCAAGTATGAAGGCGTTTATCGTGAGCGGCAATATGATGCGGCGGCACAGTTGTATGGTGCTATGGGTGTCGATCGTGGCGATAAAGCAGCAAGGCACGCTGCTTTTATGCGTAATTTTCAGTTTTTTGGTGCGCCCCATGTGGCGTTGTTATTTTTGTCGGCAGAGCACGGTCTGCGTGAGGCGGCAGATGTAGGTATATATGCGCAGAATCTAATGTTGGCATTAACCGCTTATGGTATTGCTAGCTGCCCACAGGCTGCCTTAAGTTTTCATGCCTCCACTGTGCGTGAAGTTTTGCAAGTGCCGGAATCACAGCGATTGCTAATGGGTATTGCATTGGGCTATGAAGATAAAGCGGTTGCCGCGAATAAAGCGCGTGTGGGTCGTGAAGTGATTGAGCAAGTTGTACAATTCCACGGATAAAACGAAATATTGCATAGAAAATGATGGAAAAACGTTCATTGTGGCAATGCAATCTTGCGCTATTGCCTTCGACAATAGATAATATGCGCCCCGATCAACCCGTATATGTATAAATACTTAGAATTTTCAAGAAAATAACTAAAGGTGAGTGTCGTGACACAAATTCAGCGTGAGCGCCCTGATGATTATTTTGCAGACTGGAAAGAGCGTGAAGCATTAGCCGAAGCGATGATTCCTCTTGTCGGTAAACTGTATCGTGAACGTAACGTAAAGACCTATATCTACGGTCATTCATTACATAACGAATCCGTACTCGATATCATGAAAGCGCACCGCGCTGTTCGTCAAGTAGAGCAAAATGAGCTCTCTGAATTTGAAACTTACCCTGTATTAAAAGCTTTGTCGGCCTTAGAGCTTGGCGCTGCCCATATTGATGTGGGGCGCATGGCTGTAAACTATGAAGAAAGTGCTAAGCTGCAAGGTGTTAGCGTAGAAGATTACGTACAGTCTGAAGTTGCCGATTTGATAGGCAAAAATGGTGCTGATACGCATAAACCACGCGATGTAGTGCTTTACGGTTTTGGCCGTATTGGTCGTTTAATGGCACGTTTATTGGTCGAAAAAGCAGGCGGTGGTGAAAACCTACGTTTGCGCGCTATTGTAATTCGCCCAAGTGGTGCTAAAAATGATTTAGTAAAGCGTGCCAGCTTATTGCAGCGTGATTCTGTACATGGTGCGTTCCGCGGTACCATTCGCGTGGATGAAGAGCGCCAATCCTTTGTTGCCAATGGCGTAGAAATTAAGGTGATTTATGCCGCTAAGCCAGAAGATGTTGATTACACCGCTTATGGCATTAACGATGCGATTGTTATTGATAACACGGGTGCTTTCCGTGGTGAAGAGGAGTTACGTCGCCATCTAAAAAGCAAAGGCGCTGCAAAAGTATTATTAACAGCACCAGGCCAAGGCAACTTGAAGAACATCGTTTTTGGTATCAATAACGATGCCATTGAAGATAGCGATGATGTGATAACGGCAGCATCGTGTACAACCAATGCCATCTGTCCACCCTTAAAAGCGATTGATGAGAAGTTCGGTATTGAGTTCGGTCACGTAGAAACCGTACACTCTTATACCAATGATCAAAATCTCATTGATAACTTCCATAAAGCCGATCGTCGTGGACGTAGTGCGGCTTTAAATATGGTTATTACTGAAACAGGTGCTGCAAAAGCGGTGAGTAAAGTATTGCCGCAGTTTGAAGGCAAGTTAACCGGTAATGCAATTCGTGTACCTACACCTAATGTATCCATGGCGATTCTGAATTTAACCTTAACGCGGGAAACCAGCGTTGAAGAGTTAAACGAGTATATGCGTCAAACGGCGTTACACTCAGATTTGCGCAAGCAAATTGCTTACTCGATCTCACCAGAAGTGGTATCAACCGACTTTGTCGGTACTCGCACTGCCTGTATTTTTGATGCGCAAGCCACCATCGTTAATGGGAAGCACGCAGTTGTCTACTTATGGTACGACAATGAGTTTGGCTATTCCTGTCAGGTGCATCGTGTGCTTGAGCAAATGGCTGGCGTTTCTTACGCAATATATCCGAAGCAATAACAAGCTAAGCATATTGTATGTAATATGCTTAATGAGAAAAATGGTGGCTTGCAACTAGCAATAGGCATATAATTTCGCGCTGAATTTCGGCCTGCCGTGATTGCCTATCCTATGTTGCTGCAGCCTATTTTTTTATAATATGTTCCGAAATGGGTAAGCCTTATGATTAAAATCAAAAGAGGCCTAGATTTGCCTATTGCAGGTGCCGCAGATGCTACGATAACTAGCAAAAAAGCCACCTCAGTAGCTCTTGTAGGTTTCGACTACGTTGGCATGAAGCCAACCATGCTCGTTCAAGTCGGGGATAAAGTCGCCAAAGGACAGCCACTATTTGAAGATAAAAAAACACCGGGTGTTATATTTACCGCCCCTGTTGCCGGCACCATCGAAGAGATCAATCGTGGAGCAAGGCGTGTCTTTCAATCAGTAGTGATCAAAGCTGAAGGCGAAGAAGAACTCAGCTTTGAGCACTATCCTGCACAGCAACTGGCCAGCTTAGAGCGTCAGCAGGTTGTCGATAATCTCGTTAAATCAGGTTTATGGACAGCTTTACGTACACGCCCCTTCAGCAAAGTGCCTGCTATTGATGCTATTCCCGCTGCGGTTTTTGTGAATGCGATGGATACCAATCCACTTGCTGCAAATCCTTTGCCTATTATTGACCAACAAAAAGACGCTTTTGTTGCCGGTTTAGATGCATTAAGTCGTTTGTCCGAGGTTTTGTATTTGTGTCATGCACCCGATGCAAACTTACCTAAAGCCAATGCCAGCAATGTACGTACAGAATCATTCGCAGGACCACATCCCGCCGGTTTAACAGGTACGCATATCCACTTTTTGCGTCCTGCCAGTGCGGATAAACAGGTTTGGTCGGTTAATTACCAAGACGTTATTGCTATCGGTCAGCTATTTACAAGTGGTAAA
>Ga0209075_1000882_pt1 | contig 29019 bp, 26 predicted proteins | sample Stecom2011_FD_187523 | JGI IMG/M metagenome (GOLD analysis project Ga0209075, IMG submission 187523) | Agricultural soil microbial communities from Utah to study Nitrogen management - Steer compost 2011 (SPAdes) (version 2) | ecosystem: Environmental > Terrestrial > Soil > Agricultural land...
CTGTTTGAGTGTTGCCGGTCTGGCCCGGGAGCTGGGTGTGCTGAACCGTTTGCCGGTGAACATGCCGGACATCAAGCCGGTGGCAGCCCGGATTGCCGATCGTTTTGATATTCGTGTGGAAGCCCCTGCAGCCTGCCCGCGCTACATTGGTCGGGTGATTCGGGGCGTGGACCTGAGTCGTCCGTCGCCGCTGTGGATGCAAGAGCGCCTGCGTCGCTCCGGCATGCGCAGCATTGACGCGGTGGTGGACGTCACCAACTACGTGATGCTGGAGCTCGGGCAGCCGTTGCACGCCTTTGATCTCAACCAGCTTCAAGGCGGCATTGTGGTCCGGATGGCCCGCTCCGGTGAGCAGATCACCTTGTTGGATGGCCAAACCATTGAGCTGAAAGATAACACCCTGTTGATTGCCGACCATCAAAAGCCACTGGCTCTGGCGGGAATCATGGGGGGCGAGCACTCCGGCGTCGCCGAGGGAACCCGTGACATCCTGCTGGAAAGTGCGTTTTTTGCACCCCTGGCCGTGACCGGGCGCGCCCGTCAATACGGCCTGCATACCGAGTCGTCCCATCGCTTTGAGCGGGGCGTGGACTATCAGTTGCAACGTCAGGCGGCCGAACGGGCCACCCAGCTGCTGCTGGACATTGTGGGTGGCGAGCCGGGCGAGCTGATTGAAGTGGTCGCCGAGCAGGAGCTGCCCGTGGCACGGCATGTGATCTTGCGCCATCAGCGGGCCGAAGAGCTGCTGGGTATGAGCTTCACCCGTGAAGAGGTCGAGGATATCTTGACCCGACTGGGACTAACGCTCGAAGAAAGCACCGCGTCCGGCTGGACATGGGGTGCGCCGTCCTACCGCTTCGATATTGAACGGGAAGTGGACCTGATCGAAGAGCTGGGGCGGATTCGTGGCTATAACAATCTGCCGGTGACCAAACCCAAGGTGGAATTGGGCTTTCAGGCCGTTCCCGAAACTCGCCATTCCTGGACGGAGCTCAAGGAGCATCTGGTCTCGGTGGGCTATCAGGAAGCCATTACCTATTCCTTTGTGGACCCGCAGCTGCAAAAGGCGCTGTTCCCAGAGGTAGAAGGCATTGCCTTGGCGAACCCGATCTCGGCAGACTTGTCGGTCATGCGGGTATCCTTATTGCCCGGCTTGGTCAATGCCTTGCGTTACAACCAGAATCGTCAGCAAAGCCGTGTACGTCTGTTTGAAACTGGGCTACGCTTTCTGCAAGAAGGTGACAAAATATCCCAGGAGCCCATGCTGGCGGGTTTGGTTGCGGGTAGCCGCGACCCGGAAAGCTGGACGGCCAAGGCGATCCCGGTCGACTTTTACGATGCCAAGGGAGATGTGGAGTCGTTGCTGGCACGGATCGGCAGCGGTTTCAGCTTCGCGCCTGGCACTCACCCGGCCATGCATCCGGGCCAATGCGCGCGAGTTGAGCGCAATGGCGAGCTGGTGGGTTTTGTGGGGGCGTTACACCCGGCCGTGGTTAATTCGTTGAATCTGAATGGCCCCGTGTTTATCTTTGAGCTATGCTTAGCTCAGGTGACCGAAGGTAAGTTGCCATCATTCAAGGGATTTTCGAAGTATCCCGGGACTCGCCGCGACATTGCGGTGGTCGTCGATAAGCAGGTTCTTTTTGCAGAGATCGAAGCTCTGGCCCGTAAGGTGGCAGGGCAGTGGCTGACCCAGGTTCGCCTGTTCGATGTCTATGAAGGGGCCCATATCGAGGCAGGTAAAAAGAGCGTTGCGTTGGGACTGGTTTGGCAGCACCCCGAGCGTACGTTGCAGGAAGAGGAGATTACCGCGGCATTTGAGGCGGTGATCAGGGAACTGGAAAAAGAATTCGGTGCATTGTTGAGGAGTTAGCTATGGCCGCTTTGACCAAAGCTGATATGGCTGAACGTCTGTTTGAAGAGGTCGGCTTGAACAAGCGCGAAGCCAAGGAAATGGTCGAGGCTTTCTTCGACGAAATCCGGAATGCTCTTGCCCATAACGAGCAAGTCAAGCTTTCCGGTTTCGGTAATTTCGACCTGAGAGACAAGAAACAACGACCGGGCCGAAATCCCAAGACAGGGGAAGAAATCCCCATTACCGCTCGTCGTGTTGTGACATTCCGCCCCGGTCAGAAATTAAAGGCAAAGGTGGAAGCTTATGCTGGAACCCAGCCACAACAATGAATTGCCTCCGATCCCGGGAAAGCGTTATTTCACCATTGGTGAGGTGAGCGAACTGTGCCAGGTCAAGGCACATGTGCTGCGCTACTGGGAGCAGGAGTTTAGCCAGCTGGCACCGGTCAAGCGGCGGGGTAACCGCCGCTATTATCAACGCCAGGACGTGCTGATGATCCGACAGATCCGTAGCCTGTTGTACGATCAGGGCTACACCATTGGCGGCGCCAAGCTGAAATTGTCTGGCAGCGAAAGCAGGGATGACAGCAGTCAATCCAAGCAGCTGATTAGGCAGATGATTGTGGAGCTGGAAGAGGTCCTGGACGTTTTGGGACGGCCTTAGACCCTCAGCTGCCTGGCTGGCTGTATTGGAATCTCATTCATAGATGTATCCAGGGATGTTGGAAAATCGAGCAGCTATCGAAACGCCGGAAGGCGTTGAGTTACTGCTGACTCCCGCTGGGCCAGGAGCTCGTATCCTGGCCTATCTCATTGACGGGCTGATCCGGCTCACGATCTTTTCGGTTCTCTCCCTGGTGCTGGCCTTTTTCGGGCTGGTTGGCAAGGGATTGTATTTTCTGTTCTTTTTCCTCCTGGAATGGTTTTATCCGGTTTTCTTTGAAGTGTTTCGCCGGGGCGCGACGCCGGGCAAGAAAGCCATGAGACTCCGGGTTCTCTACGATAACGGCACTCCCGTGACCTTTTCCGGGTCCATGGTGCGTAACCTGCTGAGAACCGTCGATTTCCTGCCTTTTTTCTATAGCCTGGGCCTGGTCTGCATGCTGGGCAACCGGGCGTTCAAACGGGTGGGTGACCTGGCGGCAGGAACCTGGGTGGTCTACGACTTTGAAAAGCCGGCGCCTCCCGCCTTTCAGGTCGAGGGCAGTGAGGTGTTGCCCTATCCGCTGGACTTGGATGAGCAGCGGGCACTGATTGGCTTTGCTGAGCGGTCGGGCACCCTCTCCACTGAGCGCCAGGCAGAACTGGCTAATCTCCTGACCCCGCTGACCCAGCTTAAAGATGAAGCCGCGGTCAGTTATTTGAAGCGGGTTGCCAATGGCCTGACGGGCAGGCATCAGGCATCACTGGCCGGAAAACGTTGAGCAGGTATCGATGAAGCAGGAACAGTTTGAGTTGCTTTATCGGGATCGCTGGCAACGGTTCGAAGGCCTGTTAAGCCAATTGGAACGGGGCTCCGCCAAGGCGGTGGCCGGGGAGCTGGCGGATTTCCCCGGGCTGTACCGCCAAGTCTGCCAGTTTCTCGCGTTGGCCCAGGAACGCTGTTACAGCGCCCATTTGATTGATGAGCTCAATGATCTTGTGTTGCGCGGGCACCATCAGCTGTATGTTCGCCAAACCGGGTTCTGGAGCGGCTGGGGCCGGTTCGTGGCCCGGGACTTCCCCCGCCTGGTGCGTCAGGAGCAGGCTTTTATCTGGACCGCTTTTGGCTTGATGTATCTTCCGGCACTGTTGTTTTTTATCGTATTGCAGCTGGCGCCCCATCTGATCTATAGCTTTATGGATCCGGCCCAGGTGATGAGCTTTGAAAGCATGTATGACCCCGGCAGTGAACATATCGGGCGAGACCGGGAGTCTGATTCAGACTTCATGATGTTCGGCTATTACATCTACAACAATATCAGTGTGGCGTTTCGCTGCTTCGCCGGTGGCTTGGTGTTGATGCTGGGGTCGATTATTTCCCTGGTGGTCAACGGCCTTTTGCTCGGCGGAGTGGCGGGGCATCTTACCAATCTGGGTTACCCTCAAACTCTGTTTTCCTTTGTAATCGGTCATGGCGCCTTTGAGCTGACGGCCATTGGGATTGCCGGCGGGGCAGGGCTGAAACTGGGCTATAGCCTGATGGTGCCCGGCCAGCTGACCCGGCTGGCGTCCTTGAAGGCCGCGGCGGCGACGGGGATCCGCCTGATGTATGGCGTGATTCTGATGTTGCTGATGGCCGCCTTTATCGAGGCTTTTTGGTCCTCGAACGGCAGTTTGGCACCGGCGGTGAAGTACGGAGTCGGTGCGCTGCTTTGGTCCCTCGTCTTGTTCTATCTGGGGTTCAGCGGGCGGAGTCCGTCCTCTGGCCAAAGGCCTGATGCATGAAACTTGAGAATATGGCCTTTGTGGCGCGCCCGCGCAGCCCCTGGGAAGCGGTGGATCTTGGCTTGCATATGGCCCGGGCCTGGTGGTGGCCACTGTGCGTGTCCTGGCTGGTGTTGGCCGTGCCCGTCACCCTGGTGTTGTGGCTATTGCCTGTTCCTAACGAGTGGCTGCCCTGGTTGATTTGGTGGTTAAAGCCCCTGTTTGAACGCCCGCAGTTATACATTGTGAGTCGGGCGGTATTCGGCACGGTGCCAAGCCTGCGAGAAACGTTGCGGGCGTTGCCGGCCATGATGTCCTCCCAGTGGTTTTCCTCTCTTACCTGGCGCCGGCTGAGCCCCAGCCGCTCCTATGACTTGCCGCTGATCCTGCTGGAAGGGGCCGGCGGTAAAACCCGGCGGCAGCGGATGGAGTTGCTGCACCGTCATCAGTATTCCCAATCGCTCTGGCTGACCTGGATCGGCTGTCATCTGGAAATGGTGCTGGTGTTGGCCTTGATGGCGACATTATCGATGCTGGTACCGACCGTAGAGGCCGAATCGTACTTTACCGAGCTGATGGAACAAGATGTGCTGTTTTCCATCTTTTGTTTACTGGCCATGGCATTGGTGGCGCCTTTTTACGTGGCGGGTGGTTTTGCCCTGTACTTGAACCGGCGGATTCATCTGGAAGGCTGGGATATTGAGCTGGTGTTTCGCCGACTGGTCACGCGACGGGCCGTTGCCAGTCAGGTCTCTGCTCTGGTGCTGGCTGGCCTGTGCCTGGCTGCCTGGATGCCGGCGAGCCCGGTATGGGCCAGTGATGATGGGGAGGTCGTCAGTGAGTTGATCGGTTCACGGGCGGTCTCTCTTGCTCCGGAGGAGGCTCGCGAGAGCATCCAGGAGGTCGTTCAGAGCGAGGCCTTGCGGGAGCGGAAAACCATCAAGGTGCCCAAGTTTCTGGCGGATCTCAAGGAGGCGGAGCCAAATCCGCGGCCCGATCTTAATTTGGATTGGGTGGTAAATCTCGCCTGGATGATTGAATGGACCGGATGGCTGTTGCTGATCATCCTGGTGGTTTTTGTGGTGCTGCGTTATTCCAGCTGGTTGGGACGTTTTCTGCCGGCGGCTTTCCAGCGGGCTCCGGTTCGCCCGGCGCCGCCGGAAACCTTGTTTGGCCTGGATGTTCGGGAGTCCAGTGTGCCTGAGCAGGTCTCCGCAGCCGTTTGGAGATTGTGGCAGCAAGGCGAGTCCCGGGAGGCCGTGGGGCTTTTGTACCGGGCCACCCTGAGCCGATTGATCCACCAACAAGGATTTGAGTTTCAGAGTAGCGATACCGAACAGGATTGTTTGTTCAAGGTCCAGGCGCGAGGTGAGCGGGCCTTGACTGAGTACTGCCGCCATCTGACCGGCATCTGGCAGGATCTGGCCTATGGGCACCGGATTCCCCCGGGAGAGGCGGTGCAAGCGCTTTGCCAGAGCTGGGAGTTGCTGTTTTCGGAGGCGGAAAGAGCATCATGAAACGGCAATTCTGGCGCGTGTTGGGAGTGCTCCTGCTGGCCGGGCTCGGTTGGCTGCTATGGCGGATGGAATGGGTGGAGCTTGATCAGGGGGCGGAGCCCACCGCAGCGGCCAAGCGTAATCCCTACCTGGCGGCGGAGCAGTTTATACAGGCCCAAGGGAGGGCTGTGCGGAATGAAATGGGGCTGCATCAGTTGAAACAGGCCCCTGAGCAGGGTGAGGTCCTGTGGTTGATTGACGCCTATGGTGCGCTCTCAAGAGACCAGGCCGAGGAGTTGCTGAATTGGGTGTGGGATGGGGGCCTGTTGATCATGACGGGCCAGAACCCCTACCGCGGCCCGGAAAGTCTCGACGCGGACTACCTGTTTGATTTCTTCGGTGTCGAGGTGACACGTCCCACTGCCAGGACAAACCAGGCAACAGTCATCGATGCCATTTTAGGGCTGGCGTCGGATTGCGGCTCCTGGATGGATCCGGCAGCGGTGCGTTTCATGCCAGGTGGTGAGCAAATACAGGTAGGCTTTCCAGAGCCGAGCTTTTTGCGGCTGGAGCAGGCTCAGGACGCCTTGGTGCTCAGCGATCATCGTGGACCACGCCTGGCGCAGTTTGACTATGGGGCTGGGCGAGTGACCCTGCTGGCCGATAGCCGGTTATGGACCAACCCCTATATCAGTTGTCGGGACAACGCCTATTTGTTGTGGCGACTGGTGGGCGATGGGCAGTCTGTCCGTATTTTGCGTAATCAAGAGGCCACCTCGTTGTGGCAATTGCTGTGGCAGTATGCCGGTTGGAGCCTGGGTCTGACACTGGCGCTGGTATTGCTTTATCTCTGGCGCCAAGGGGTGCGCTTTGGACCGGTGGTTGTTGAGGAGACCGGGCAGCGCCGCCGGTTTATGGAGCATATTCAGGCGTCCGCCCGTTTTCTCTGGCGCCATCGCCAAGTCACGAGCCTGCTGGAGCCTCTGAGAGCGGAGATCGAGACCCGGCTGACGCAACGTGTGCCCGGCTATGGCGCTTGGCCCGAAGCCCGGCGCTATGAAGAAATTGCTCGTCTCACTGGCTTGCCGGAATCGGTGGTGGCGCAGGCCATGACGGCAACCCCTCAAGATGAAACCCGCTTGACCTATTATGTGCAGGATCTGCAAACCATAAGGAACAACCTATGACTGACTCCCATGCATCCGTAACGACTGTTGATCCAGGCCAGCCTTTTGGGGGAGCTGCCTTGGTGCGGCAGATTGATCTGGCCCTCAAATCGGTGCTGATCGGGCAGGATCAAGTGGTTGAGCAGGTGTTAATCGCACTGCTGGCCGGTGGCCACGTATTGCTGGAGGGGGTGCCCGGGCTGGGCAAAACGCTGCTGGTCAGAGCCTTGGCCAAGACCTTTAATGGCGGCTTTGCCCGGATCCAGTTTACGCCGGACCTGATGCCGAGCGATATCACCGGTCACGCGTTGTTCAATATGGAGGCGCGTAAGTTTGAGATCCGCAAGGGACCCATCTTCACCAACCTGCTGCTGGCGGATGAAATTAACCGGGCTCCGGCAAAAACCCAGGCGGCGCTGCTGGAGGTGATGCAGGAGCATCAGGTCACGATTGAAGGGCGCTCCTTTGCCGTCGGACAGCCTTTCATGGTGCTGGCCACCCAAAACCCTATAGAGCAGGAAGGAACCTACCCATTGCCGGAAGCGGAGCTGGATCGCTTCCTGTTCAAGATCCGCATCGACTATCCCGTCCAGGCTGACGAGGTGGAACTGGTCCGAAGGGTGACGGGCGTGGTGAGGGATCAGGATTACCTGGCGGCGCTGCAACCCTTGATTACCCCTGAAGGAATCCTTCAGTTGCAGAAGCAGACCCGGATGGTGACCACGGACCGGCAAATTATGGAGTATGCGGTGCGACTGGTCAGTGCCACTCGCGACTGGCAGGGCATTAACCGAGGGGCGGGGCCGAGGGGCAGTATTGGCCTGATTCAGGCGGCCCGTGCCGCGGCGTTGATTCAGGGGCGTGATTTCGTCTTGCCGGATGACATTAAGCAAGTCGCCAAGCCCGTGCTCAGGCACCGAGTCCTGTTGGGCGCCGAGATGGAAATTGAGGGCATCCCGGTGGACCGGTTGCTGGAGGATATCCTTGAGCAGGTGGATGCCCCCCGTCCATGAAGTTTAGACCGAGTCGGCGCCTCATAGCGCTCATTGCTCTGATCCTGGTCCTCTCTGGCGTGGCCGCGGTGGCCGAGCAGTTGTGGCCCGGCTGGAGCGACGCGACCCAGCTGTTAGTCATCACCGTGATCAGCTTGGTGCTCATCGCCGGCCTGGATCTTTGGCGTTCCCGCCAGATTCCGCCGGTGCGTGTGGAGCGGCGCCACGCGGGGAGCCTGGCGCTGGGGCAGTGGAGTGAGGTGGCCCTACGGCTGCAGCATGAACTGGCGCGAGAAACCCGGCTGGAGATCTATGACTTTTATCCCGAGGCTTGCGCCGTGGAAGGCATGCCGCACCAGGTGGCCTTGCACCCTGGCCAATGGAGCGAGCTGCGCTATCGTTTGCGGCCGTTACGGCGCGGTCTGGCGACGTTTGCCGGGCTGGAAATCAGGCGGGATTCCCAGTGGGGCTGGTGGGAAATCCAGCATCGGATGGCGCTTCAGACCGAGGTGCGGGTCTACCCCAATTTTGCCGCGGTGGTCGGGCTCGGGTTGCAGACCAAGGAGCATCATATCGCTCAGCTGGGTGTCCGCCAGCGACCCCGCCGGGGCGAGGGCCGTGAGTTTCATCAGCTCCGGGAGTATCGCCCGGATGACTCCATCCGCCAGATTGACTGGAAAGCAACCTCACGGCGTTTGCAGCTGATTTCCCGGGAGTTTCAGGATGAGCGGGATCAGCAGGTAGTGCTGATGCTGGACAGCGGGCGGCGGATGCGTACCCAGGATGGCGAGTTGAGCCATTTCGACCAGGCGTTGAATGCCAGTTTGATGCTGTCTTTTGTGGCATTGCGTCAGGGGGATTCGGTCTCCATGATGAGCTTTGGCAACAGCACCCGTTGGGTGCCCGCGGTAAAAGGCGCCAGCAATGTCCATCAGCTGTTGAACGGCTTTTATGATCTTTACCCGGGCAACCACGCTAGTGACTATCTCCGGGCCGCTCAGGAGTTGATGAGTCGCCAGCACAAACGGGCTCTGGTGGTGATTCTGACCAATCTGCGCGATGAGGATGCCCAGGATCTGCTGATGAGTGTCCGGCTGCTGCGTCGAAGGCACTTGGTGTTGTTGGCGAACCTGCGTGAGCAGGCACTGGATCAGGCCCGTCAGCGGCAGGTGAGGGATTTTGATGGGGCCTTGGAGTATGCCGGTACCCTTGCCTATCTGGCTCGCCGCCGCCAGTTGCAGGAGCAATTACAGGCGGAAGGGTTGCTGGTGATGGATGTGACCCCCGAGCAGTTGGGGGTTGAGGTAATTAACCGATATTTGTCGATAAAACGTACAGCTTTGCTTTAAAAGTGGATTTTTAGCAAAAAAACGCACGAAGAGGTTTATTTACCGATTGGGATCATGTAATATTCGCACCCGCTGAGTTAGTCAATTCAGCGTCTTTTTGTCGGGGCATAGCGCAGCCTGGTAGCGCACCAGCATGGGGTGCTGGGGGTCGAAGGTTCAAATCCTTCTGTCCCGACCATTTCTTTATTTTAAAGCTTTCTCTTTTCTAGCCTTGGGATCGGTAACCGCCGAATACTTCCCATCGCGATAGATTTTTGCGTTAATCCGCTGCGAACCCAAGCACCAGAATGCTTGTTGCTCTCCCGTGTGAAGCTCCTGTGTGTCCATGATCATGACGGATGGCCATGAGCCAGGCTGGTTGCAGTGCGCCTCCTGCCCCATGCAAGGCTAGTCTTTTGCATTGCCGACAAGACCAGGTCTCAAACTGATCACTCTGAAGACGCTTGCGTCAGTCACTTGCGGGCGGTGTAGCTGGTAATCAGGTTGCGGTACGCGGGAATGTGATTGGAAAGCAGGGTGCCCAGCCCTTCGACATCGTTTCGCCAATCACGGTGTAGCTCGCAGGCTACGCTGAACCAGTTCACCAGTTGTACGCCGGCCTGTGCCATGCGTGACCAGGCGGCATGACGCGTCACCTCGTTGAAGGTGCCGGAGGCATCGGTTACGGCGAACACCTCATAACCTTCGTTAACGGCGGACAACGCCGGAAAGGCCACGCAGACGTCGGTGACAACGCCGGCGATGATCAACTGCTTGCGGCCGGTGGCTTTGATCGCCTTGACGAAGTCTTCATTGTCCCAGGCGTTAATCTGTCCGGGCCGGGCAATGTAGGGCGCCTCCGGAAACTGTTCTTTAAGTTCGGGAACGAGCGGCCCATTGGGACCGTCCTCAAAGCTGGTCGTCAGAATCGTCGGCAGTTGGAAGTATTGAGCCACGGCGGCCAGGGCAAGCACATTATTCTTGAACTCGCCGGGCGAGAAGTCCTGCACCAGGGAAATAAGCCCGGACTGATGATCCACAAGCAGTACCACGGCGTCGTCCTTGGACAAACGCTTGTATGGGTCGTGGGTGGCCATGTCAATCTCCTTGCTGAACAAGTGGATCGGCCACATGGCCCCGCCTGAACGCAGCCTGTGGTTTTTTTGGTGCAGAGTGAAGGCATTATAGAGTTCTGGTTTTGAGGGGTATTGCTCGCGGGGCTTTTGGGGCAATAGCTCGGGTGGGTGAGGAATCTAGGGGTGGGTTAAGGAGGGGCTCAGTTGAGCCCCAGCCGACGAGGACGGTTAAAACGATAGAAACCTTCCGCCTCTTCCTGTGCAATGGTCTTGGCTGCACGACCAAAGTGCTTTTCACGCAGTGCTTCCAGTTCCCGGTTCAGCTGCTCACCACTGAATTGTCGGGCCAGCTCTTCCCGCTCGGCCATGTATTGGTAGCCCTGCTTCCAGCGGGCATTGCGTTGCTGGTCTTGTTCTTCCAGTCGGGCAATCACATCGTCAGGCATGCCCAGTTGCTTGCGCAGGGCGTTGAGCTGGGCTTGCTGTTCTTCCTCCGGCAATGCCTGCAGTTGGGCCTGGACGGAATCCAGGCTAAACAGGGCGGTGGCTACCACGTCGGGTGTGATGAGCTGACGGGCGAAACCTTCCCGGTAGATTTCATCAACGGCGTTCTGTAGCTGAGAGGCGGCTTCCGCGGGGCTCAGGTGGTGGGCCTGGTCCAGCCGCCGCAGTTCCACATGAATGGCTTCCTGCTGCTGATTCAGCGCCGTTTGCTCATCGGCCCAGATCAACTCCGCGTCACTGCCGAACAGTTCCTCACGTTTTTGCCAGATGGCGGCCCGGCTTTCCAGAATATCCATCCGTTGAAGGCTCAGGTAGTTGTCGTCGAGCCACTGATGATAAAGAGCAAGACGTTCCATGAGCGACAAAATGGCATCCCGATATTCAGGGAAGGCCAGCGCGATAGCGGCTTCAAACAGCCATTGGCCTTGCTCCGGATAATCTCTCAAGAGCTCCTGCCACTCGTTATACAGTTTGGCCTGGGTCCCTGGATGGTGGATAGACTCTCCGTATCGCTCCAGATATTGGATGGCGAGCTGTTTGACCAGATCACTCTGGGGATTGAGGTCGACCAGGGGCTGAGTAGGACTCTTGGCGTTAAGGGGTGCCTGGGATGTTGTTGTCCTGAATGGCTGTGAGTCTGTTTCGACTTTTGTGTAATGGTCATAGCCATAGAGGAGACCAGTGACGCCGAGCGCGACTAGCACCAGCACGAATACGGATTTAGCGTTTTTCATGGAGTGGTTCTACTGATGATCTAACGACAGGTGCGGCCGTTTGGCCGCACCTGGGACACTTACAGGAGACGTTGCAGTTTCGGCCAGATCAGATCGGCGATCTTGCGTGAACCGCTGTCGGCGGGGTGAATACCGTCGAAGATGATGTCCTGGTTTTTAATCACAGGGCGCGGGTCAATGAATGCGCAATCAATGGTGGAGTTGGCGCAGGCCCGGGACAGGATGGTGTTGCCGTAGTCAACGGCTTCTTTCAGGTTAGCCACGGGAATCAGGCCGTTTTTCACGTAGTAGTAGCCTACCAGAACACCGTTTTCCACACCTTGCTGACCAATGTCGTTCAGGAAGTCCACGCCTGCCACATACAGATCATCAATGAATGCTTTGCACTTGTTGCTCAGACGGCCGAACTGGTACCACTGGGTACGGCAGTTGTGGGGATCAAGAGCAATGGCGGGAATCAGAATATCGTTACCGCCGGCATCGCCCACCATGGTTTTAATGTGGGGGTTATCGGCTTTGGCCATGGCGAACTGCTGGGGCACGGAAGGAGCGACAAAACCGCCAACCAGTTGTGCACCAGAGATGGTGTAACGGCGGAAGGTTTGTCCGGCTTTGGCTTCCAGGTTGTCCTGGATTTTGCCGGACAGAGCGAAGATAGAGTCACCGATGAAGAGAACATCGTTGTTGTCGGCGTTAGCAACACGATCGTTGCTGAGCAGATAGCCCAGTTTACCGCAACCGGTCATGGCAGCAGCCAGGCCAATCGTGGCCAGAAAGCGCAGGACCTTTTTACCCTTGTTACTATTGTTGGTCATTATTATTGCTCCGTTATAGTTGTTTTACGTAACGGATGCCCACTTCCTGCATGGCGATCCTGGTTACTAGTGCATAAGTAGCATGCTCCCAGTGCTAACAACATGGCATGAATGACGAGATTATTAGTAATAAATGCCAATCGTTACAGTTTGTGATGTTATTGGCAGAGCCTGCTACCAAGTCCGCTGGGGAAACCTTCGGGAGCCTGATTTTTAAGGAGAGGGGAGTTTAGGGAGGTCACTCAAGGGCGTGTTCTTCAAGGGCGGAGGCGATCTGGTGAATAACGCTGCCAGTGATCTGCTCCATGCCAGACTGAAACCCCTCGACCACCAGACTGAGGCGGTTTTCCGCAATGGGTTTGCGGACTCGTTCCACAAACGTCGCCAGAGGTTGGCGACTGGCCATGTCGGTGAGCATAAAGGTCAGCGTCAGGTTGACCTCCGGTGTTGTACGGTCTTGGGAATATTCGGCCTGAAAATCCTGGATATGAATTTCCAACTGGTAGTTACTCTGGGCAAAGCGGGAATCAGGAGTGACCGATTGGAAGAGATCCTGGTTTTGTACGCTGTCGATGATGAAAAAGCGAACCAGCTCCGGCGTGGTGGTGGTCCAACGTACCCGGGCGAAATAGCCGAGCTGGTTGTCGGCCTTGTGCAGGGCAATAAATTCCCGGTCAAGGGCCGGGCTGGCGCTTGGGCGAGGCACAATCAAATTGACTGGCAGGGGGTGTCCGACGTCTTGCTGGGCCGGCAGGGGGCGCAAGCCGTAGAGCTGGGAGGCGGGCGGCGGTGAGATGATGGTTTCGCAACCCGCCAATAGCAACAACAGGCTGGTGAGCAGAAGCCGGACACTCATGGCTCGATCTCCGTGCGTTCAATATTGGAGGGGACGATCAGCTGGCTGGGATTGCGTTGCAGGCTTTCTGCCAGAGACTGGATTTCCCGGGCCGTCATGCGACTTTCGCGGATGAGCTGGTTGAATTCCGGCAGGCCGGATTGCAGAAACTCGGAGATACTTTCCTGATTATCAACCACCAGTTGCTGCAGTTGAAAGCTGAGCTGGGACAGGTGTTGGGAGGTTTGCTCGAAATGCTCCAGGGTTGCCATGATACGAGGGCGGGCTTGTTCACTGGTGTGCTGGAGGTTTTCCGCGACGGCGGTGATCTGTTCAAGGGCTTCCGTGGTTTGTTTCAGCACGGTGGTTAATTCCGTCAGGCTGGGCTCCAGTTGGGCTGATGCCTGCTCGACATGGTGTAGGGTGTTGGCAATGCGGGCGATGTTTTCTTCGTTAAACAGCTCGTTGATATTGCGAGTCAGTTCAGTAACCTGATTCATCAAGCGGGGGGCACTCTCTAGCAGGCGTTCAAAACCGGATTCCGTGGAGTCAATTTCGGGGACGCCTTGGCGAGGGTACTGCACTGCGTGGCCGGGTGCGTCGCTGTGGTTGAGGGCGATATAGGAAAGCCCGGTCACCCCCTGCATTTGCACGCTGGCCCGGGTGTTACTGAGAATCGGGGTGGTTTGCTCGACCTCCAGGGTCACCTCCACTTTGTAGGGATTATCCGGGGCAATGCGCACATCCTGAACCCGGCCGACCTTAAGCCCCTTGTAACGGACCTGGCTGCCTTTGGTCAGCCCCCGGACACTGTCTTCAAAGTAAACCACATAGCGTCGCATGTCGTGGGGCTCCTGGGCGACCGCCAGCCAATAGACAAAGTAGCCCCCCAGAAAGCATACCGCTAACACGAAAACTCCTACGGCCAGGTAATGCTTGTCCTTAAACACGGTTTGCTCCATTGGTTGTCTGGCTCTGCCTTGCCGCCCGGGCGCGAGGGCCATGAAAATAGCGGCGAATCCAGGGGTGGGGGTGCTCCAGGAGGTCGTCGAGGGTGCCGACCACCAACTTTTGATCCACCAGCACGGCCACCCGGTCACAGATCCGGAACAGGCTATCCAGGTCGTGAGTGATCATCACGACCGTCAGGCCCAGGTGTTTTTGCAGATACTGGATGAGTTCATCAAACTCCGCGGCGGCGATTGGATCCAGTCCTGCCGTGGGCTCATCCAGAAACAGCAGGGTGGGGTCCAGGATAATCGCTCTGGCCAGGGCCGCGCGCTTTTTCATGCCGCCGGACAGTTCCGATGGAAACTTATTGGCGGCATCGGCGGAGAGCCCCACCATCTTCATTTTGAGCAACGCCAGTTCGCGGCATAGCTGGGTTGAGAGGGAGGTGTAAGCCCGGATGGGAACTTGGATGTTGTCCGCCACACTCAAAGAGGAAAACAGGGCGCCGTTTTGGAACAGGACGCCGGACCGGTAGCGAACCCGGCTCACCTCTTGGGGTGGGGCGGTGGTGATATCCAGCCCTTCCACCTCAACCTGTCCCCCGGTGGGCTGATGGAGCCCCAGCATCGAGCGCATCAGCACGGATTTGCCGCTACCTGAGCCACCTACCAGCCCCAGTACTTCACCCCGGCGGATGGTCAAATCAATATGGTCATGGATCAGTTGGCTGCCGAAACGGTTGACCACCTGGCGAACCTGGATGATGGCGTCTGATGCGCTGGTTTGCTCCATGGTTCTGCAGACCTCCGATGTTCTAGATGCCCAACTGGGAGAAGAGGATGGAGAAAATCGCATCCGCCATAATGACCAGGAAGATGGCCTGCACCACGGACACCGTGGTCTGATGTCCCAAATGCTCGGCAGAGCCCGATACCTGCATGCCCCGCAGGGTGCCGATAAAGGCAATGATGAAGGCGAACACCGGGGCCTTGATCAGTCCCACCCACCAGGTGGAAAGAACGACTGCTTCCTCCAGCCGTACCAAAAACTGCTCCAGGGGAATATCCAGGAGCTGGCTGGAGAGCAAGGCACCGCCTGCCAGCCCCATCAAGTTTGCCAGTACCGTGAGCAGGGGCAGGGCAATAATGAGGCCAAGGATGCGGGGCACGACCAGGACCCGAAACGGGTCCAGGCCAATGGTGCGCATGGCGTCCATTTCTTCGTTGATTTTCATCACACCCAACTGGGCGGCAAAAGCACTGCCGGAACGGCCGGCCACCATGATGGCAGTGAGCAGGACGCCCATTTCCCGCAAGACCGAGACCGCCACCAAATCAATGGTGAAGATGTCTGCCCCGAACTGGCTCAGTTGATGGGCCCCCTGGTAAGCCAGGACGATGCTGATCAAAAAGGCGATCAGACAGACAATGGGAATCGCCAGGATGCCGGTCTGATAGATTTGCTGGGAGATGGCCCCGAAGTGCAGCTTGTGGGGCTGTAACAGGCTGCCCAACAGAGTCATGACGGCGCGGCCGAGGAATATCAGAATGTAGCCGATGTCCTGGTACTTGGCGGAGCTCCATTGCCCGAGCACCGTGATGGGCTTGCTCCACCAGGCCGGTCCGGGGGCCGGGGCCGGCTCCAACGGGCCGTCGTGTAACAGCCCGCGTAGCAAGTCGAGCCGTTCATCGGGGGTTAATTCCACTTGAAGCCCCTGTTGCTGGAGGTGACCGAATAGCCGCATGATTTGCCAGCCGCCAGTAAAGTCCAGGCTCTCGATTCTCTGACTATCAATCACCACCTTTTGCCGGGGGTTGAGCTTGAGCTGTTTGAGCTTCTGCTCCAGGGCATCAGCCTGATCAATCGTCCAGTGCCCGTCGAGCCGGACAAGCTGTTGCTGGTTGCTAGAGTCGAGGTTGAAGGTCACCGCTGCTATTACCTGACGTCCTTGAGTCAAGAAAATCCATCACTGTTGCCCCATGGTTCTAAAGTTACACTGAGAAGCGGACAAATTCTTTTGTGGGGGTGCTTTGAGCGGTGAGGTCGTTGAACGTAAAGCCCCGGCCGAAGCCGGGACATTTACGGATGACTTAGGCTCTAGACTGCTAAGAACTAACGGCGGCGACGCAGCCCGAACATGGCCAAACCGAGGCCGATCAGCCCCAGGGTGGCTGGTTCGGGCACTTCTGCCGAGGGCGGCGTTGTGGGCTCCTTGGGTGGTTCGGGCTGCTCCGGCGCCGGAGGTTCGGGTTGTGGAGGCACGGGTTGACCGGGATCGTCGCCCAGGCGCACCACCAACTGCTCAGAGAAGTTGTCCGCATCATTCTGACCCGCCCAAGGGAAGATGGTGCCATCCGCTGTCACCATGTCGTCCCATTGACAGGTGGTGAGTATGGTATCGAAAAATGGCGTGGCGCAGGCGCCATCTCCAGTGAGCAGCTCATTGGGGGAGTCAAAGGTCGCCCCGCTATTGGGGTCGGTGCCGCCAAGAGGGACATTGGCTCCCTCGAAAATAAAATCAAAGGGGGTGGGCGCCTGGGCCAGTTCCTCAGTCGTAGGCAGGCGCCAACCAAATTGTTCTTGGTAATCGAGAGTAAAGGTTGATCCTTCAGAAGTGGCGGGCTGGGGGTTGGCCCAGGCCCAGTCGATGCCATTGAGTGTAATGTAGGCGTTGTCGGGTAAGGCTTCTTCCACTAAAGCCGCGTTAGCCACCTGAACTGATCCTACCAGTGCCAGGAGCGAGAACGACATAACCTTAAGCTTCTTATCCATACTGTTTCCATCCTTTGAGTGAGACTCAACCACGAGGTGTTCAGCCTAGGGGTAGCCTAAGTAATCAATAGGGGCTGTACAATTTTTGGGCCAAACCCATAACCCATTGAAAATAGGAGAGTCTTTCCTTTTGAGGATGAGTGTAAGCTGAGACGGAGTAAACTTTATCGACGGTTTGCAAATGGTAACTAAGTGATTTGAAAGCGAAAAAGGTAATTGATGATGGCTTTTTCGCGAGACTGATCAAAAAAGTGCCATAAAAGCAGACTGTTATGGGGACTTAACACTGCCAACCAGCAGTTGTAAAAAAAAGTGACTTAAAATTAAGTCATGTTCCAGAGTTGGAACAGTTAGAGGGCCGGCTTGGCCCGCTCAGCTGGAGCGGGCGATCGACATGGCCTGCTGGGAATTCTCCATAAAAAAGTGCTGCAACTCCTTGGCTTGGGCTTGGGCATCCCGGTAACCCAGTTTGATCAGCTCCCGGCAGAAGTTCTTGTCAAACAACAGATAGCTGGCGAGGCTCACCCCACCTTCTCCAACTTCCAGGCTGCGGCCCATCATGCGGCGCAGCATCAGGGGCAGGGCATTGATGTACTTAACGGCAATATCATCAATCGCCTGACTGGGTGAGATATGAACCAGTTCCACCGGTCGTAGATCCAGGCCGGCTGCGGCCCGTTTTTTCTCGGGGATAAGTTCCAGCAACTGGTTGATCAGTTCCAGGCGTTCGATATCGTACTCCAGGGTATCGAGAAAGAGTCCGTTCAGGACATTTTCCATCACCTGGGCCACGGTGGGCACGGCATAAACCTGTTTGCGGCGGGGGGCGACCACGCGGTTGGCACTCACGCCGATCACCAGCACACGACTGGCCCCCAGGTAAAGGGCCGGGCTGATGTGGGCCATTTGACGGGTTGCGCCGTCGCCGAAATACTCCCGATGGATCTTGACCGGGGGAAACAGCGTGGGAATCGCCGACGAAGCCATGAGGTGGTCAAGGCTCAGGGTACAGCGCATGCCCAAGCGCTGGGTTCGATTCCAGGCGGGAATATCCTGGTGGCCCTGGAAGAAGCAAAGATTTTGTCCGCTGGTGTAGCCACAGGCCGTAATGCCCACGGCGTCCAGGTGGCCCTGCTCGATGTTGTGGGTCAGGACATCGAAGTCCAGGGCCCGGCTCAGATACTCCCGCAACGGCTGGTTGTCCAGGATCGCACCGGGGGCTTCTTCGCTCTTTCCTGATAGCAGGCTGGGCATCAGCCGCTGTAGCCGTCGGGTCAAATTGAACGCGTCGAAACGGTACACGTCACTCGGCTTGATCTCTGTCCAGAGGTGCTCCAGGTGGGCGATATTGTGTCGGAACAAGTTGTCGCCGCTGGCCAGACCCGCGGCGTTGAGAGCGCCGGCCGAGGTGCCACAAATCACCCGAAAAGGATGCTGCAGCCCCGGCATCAGGTCTGAGATGGCCTTGAGCACTCCGACCTGGTAAGCAGCACGGGCGCCGCCCCCGGTGAGTACCAGGCCGATACTGGAAGGTTTAGTCATGGCGTCTCCAATGAGTCCGATTCAGTTTAGTCGAGTCATGCCTAAAAACGGGAGCAGCATACAGGATACAGGAGGTACTAGGCAGCCCGGTATCGCCAGGCATACAATCCAGACATTTCAATTGTGTAGAGGTTGGTATGCCAAGAGCGAATGAATTGAAGCGTGGTGAGGTGGTGGAGCTGAATGGCCAGCTGTTGCTGATCCGGGATATTGAGGTGAACAGTCCCAGCGCCCGGGGTGCCTCCACGCTCTATAGAATACGTTTCACCAATGTTAAAACCGGTTTGAAGCATGAGGAACGCTTCAAGGGGGACGACATTGTCTCTACCGTGGAAATGACCCGTCATCCCGTGACTTTTTCCTATATCGATGGCGACGATTATATTTTTATGGACACGGAAGACTTTAGCCAGTACACCTTTTCAAAAGATGCCCTGGAAGACGAGCTTCCGTTCATTACCGAAGAGATCCAAGGGTTGCAGGTACGGAAAGTGGGCGATGAGCTGATCGGCCTGGAGTTGCCACAGGCGGTGGAGCTGGAAATTCAGGAAACCGCCCCGGCGCTGAAGGCCGCCTCGGCCAGTGCCCGTACCAAGCCCGCCAAATTTGCCACCGGCTTGGTCATTCAGGTCCCTGAATATCTGGAAGCCGGCGAGAAAGTGCGCATCCACACCGAGGAGCGGCGCTTTATGGGGCGGGCAGACTAGGGTAAAACCTATCCATTGAAGAGCGCCGGCAAAGGGTTGGCGCTGATAGATCGGCGGGTTGTCTCTTCAACCCGCACTTAACCCCTGTGCAAGGAGGGTTTGGGCATGTGGTTTCGATCAGTTCGGAAAGGGTGGCGTCGCCATCTTGGAGTTCTGGCGGTGCTGTGCATCGCGGGGCAACCGGCTGGGGCGCTGAGCCCGGAGATTGAAGCGGATCGGTTGTTGATGGCCACCGAGAACTATCTGTCATCCGGTGATTACAGCCGGGCGGCCCAGGCTCTGGAACAGATGGAGCGGCTCCAGATCAAACTGCCGGCGGAGTATTACTTCCACAAGGGCAGGCTGGCCTGGCAGGCCCGTGATCACGATCAGGCCCAGGGGGCGTTGGAAGAGTATGTCCGACAAACCGGGCGGGATGGAGAGCATTACCGGCAAGTCCTGCAGCTGTTGACTCAAATCGAGGAGTCGGGCACTGTGGCTTCAGCCCAGGGCGCCGGGGAAGCCGCCATCCAGTGGCAAGAAGCCGAGCAAAGCGTCTATTCCGACGACTATGTGGAAAACCTGCGTAAGCTGTATCTGAAGGAACGGGGAGAAGATGCCCTCGTTGAGCACATTAACAGTCTGCTCACCGCCGCGCCCTATCGACCCTCTCGCTTGATCACCCCGCAGCTGCGGGAAGGCACCCGGTATCAGGTCAGCCTGGGCGCCAAGGGTATTCTCCAGATTCAGCAAACCACCTATGACGACCAGGGACAAGCGGTGGTGAGCCTGGATCGGCGGGAGGTCTTTGGGGTTGATCCCTATGTGCGTTACGGCTGTGATCGCCAACGCCGCGCCTGTTGGCTGTATGACCCCCAGGACAGCTTCCGGGAGTGGATCTTGATTGGCGATGACGCGGCCGTGGTAGAAGATCTTGGCAAGGCGGTGAGCAAGCTGATCCTGCTGATGCAAAACTCCGCCTGATCCACAACGGCAGGGCACCCCGGCTTGGCTGCGAGCGCTCCCTATAATGGTCGATAGGGTAAATGATCGCAGTTGAGTCGGTGGGAGGTGCTCATGAGCCGTCTGGACCCTGGTTCCTGCCCGTCTGAGTGTAGTCTGGACGGACGCATTATCCGAGCCGTCAGGCAGGGGTTGCCCCTGGTGGAGCAGCCTTATCTGGAGCTTGCGGGTCGGCTGGAAATCTCCGAAGAGCGGTTGTTAAAGCGGCTTCAGGAATTGAAATCCCGTCAATTGCTGAGTTTTCTCGGCCCCGTCTACTTTGCGGAAGCCTTCGGCCGAGGTCTCTCGTTGCTGGCGATGTCTGTTGCCGAAGAGGATACGGATCGGATCAAACAGATTCTGAGCCGGTTTCCCGAAGTGGTGCATCTCATCAGCTGCCGCCATCACTTTAATCTCTGGTTTACCCTGACGGCGCCGGGGCTGGCGGCCAAGGAGCGCCTGCATCGGCAACTACAGGCGGAAACCGGCTATACCATCATCCACCTGCATAGTCTGCAGGAGTTTTATCAGGGGCATGGAGTGAGATCCAACCCGGAACCCGCCGCCACCGCCCTGTCAGAGTTTGATTGGCGTCTGATAGCCGCTTCAGAACAGGGCTTGCCGCTGGTTTCCAGGCCTTACCTGGAACTGGCCCGCCAACTTGCCATTAGCCAGGATGAGCTGCTGGTTCGAATGCAGCGCTTGAACGATCGGGGCGTTTTACTGCGGGTGGCCGGGATTCCCAACTATTGTCGTGCCGGTTATCGGGCCTGTGGCATTAGTATCTGGGATATTGAGGATCGGGCGATCGATCAGGTGGGGGAGGCGATCGCCGCCTTGCCCCTGGTGAGCCAATGTTCTCTTCGACCCCGTCAGCCGGGCTGGCCTTATAACTTGATGGTCACCCTCCATGGTCGCAATCGCGGTGAGGTGCGTCAGCAGGTGGAAGAAATTGCCGACCTGACCAAAAGCAACCTGCGCGCCCACGACGTGGTATTTCGTTCCCATATGTGGAAGAAAACCCGCCACTGGCCGATTCAGGGCATTTTATAGGTTTGGGGAGGCGGTCAGGCGTCACCGAGTGGGACAGGTTCTGGCGCCAAGGGAAAGCGCAGTCGAAAGCAGCTGCCTTCACCGGGCGTGCTGCGCACATCAATCTGGCCCTGGTGTTTGTCTACCACCAGTTTCACAAAGCGCAGTCCCAGGCCGGCGCTGGTGACTCGTTGCTGGTTGAGGGTCGGGGCTTGGCGATAGCGCTCAAAGATTTGTGTCAGGGAATCACGGGTTATGCCGATCCCCTGATCTGCAACTTCCAGGCAGGCCTGCCCGGAATCCAGATAAACACGGGTCTCAACGCGGGTATGGGCCGGGCTGTATTTGATGGCGTTGGTCAGCAGGTTCACCACGGCCCGTTCAAGTAGCTCGGCGTTACCGCTCATCCAGGCTTCCTCGGACTGCTCACAGATCTGGATCTCAATCTGTTGTTTGGTGGCCTGATCGAGGGTCTGTTCCACGGCATTTTCCAGAATCGCCAGCAGGTCACAGTCATAGACGGTAATGGTTTCCGCCGCTTCCACACGGGTCAGTTGCAGGAACTGGTCGGCGAGCTCCAGGCTCTTCTGGCTATATTGTCGGGCCCGTTCCAGAAGGTGGGGCAGTTGGTCCGGGCTGGCCTGGGCCAGCTGTTCAAACAGGGCCAATTGGGAAACCAGGGGAGAGCGCAGGTCGTGGGAAACAAAGTCGATGGTTTCCAGTCGCCGGCGCTGTTCCTCCCGCACGGCGCTGATGTCGGAGAAGCTGGCAATCAGGCCATGGTTCAGTGTGCCGCTGACGGTGAACGGGTGCATATGAACCAGCATTTCCCGATCCGCGACGCGCAGGCTGGTGGTGGCCGTCTGCTCAAGGATGAGCACTTGACGGATCAGACCGGGCCAGTTCTGGGCGGACTGGGGCGGATAGGGCGCCAGCAGGTCCAGCAGGGAGTGGTTTTCACCGGGCTCAAACCAGTGCTGGAATTGGGCATTGGTAAACTGAATTTGGCCCAGCCCATCGGCCACCAGGATCGCGCCGGGCAGGTGATCGAAGCTTTCCCCAATGAACTGGCGCAGCAGGCGCAGTGAGGAAATGCCCTGGCGCACCTGCTGGATGCGCAGGGTCAACTGCTCGGCGGCGCTGCGAGAGGTGTTTGTAACGGTTGCCGGCCCGGGCAGTTGAACGAAGCTTTGCAACTGCTCCTGTGACGGTGGGGTTGCCCCCTCGGATATCCGCCAATGGAGGCCAAGCAGCCAGGGCTGATTGGCCCAACGACCCAGGTTCAGCCATATGCTATCGCCAACGGTAACCCATTGCTGAAGGGGGAGTGGTTCCGAGGGGGGCAGCAGGTCTGGGTTGCCAGCCAGGGTTTCATGATTGCACAGCAGTCGGTATTTATCGGGCTCCAGCAGGCGCACGACCTGCTGGGTCCAATCCCGGGGATCCGCTGGTTGCTGGGAAAGCAGCAGGGTTGGCTCCTGGGATAAGCGCTGCACTTCTTGTCCAAGAAAACGGTTCAGGGAAATGAGCCGCTGCCAGCTCCACGAAAGGTAGGCGAGGGTCAGACCGGCCAGCGTGACCATTGGGGCGAACCAGACTCCCAGAAGCTGCAGGAGACCGAGGGAAAGCACCAGGGAGGCGGTGGCCAGCGCCAGGGTTAAGGGCAGGTTGCGCCCTGGCGCTTGCCGGGGCAGTAACGCCAGGAGAATCAGCACAAAGGACAAGGCCAGGGCAAACTGTACCGGCGTCGGAAGACTGCTGATCAGGCGCTGCTGCACCAGGGCGTTGTAGATGTTGGCGTGGATTTCCACGCCGGGCATGGGAGCGGCCAGGCCGGAATAAGGAGTCGGCAGTACATCTCCCATACCGGCGGCGGTGGCGCCAATGAACACGACCCGGTCTTTGAGCAACTCCCTTGGTAGCTTTCCGGTCAGCACATCCCGGTAGGAGTAGGTCGGGATAGTGCCCGCCGGGCCTGCGAAGGGAATGCGCCGATAGTCGCTGCCAACCCGGGACCAGGCCGACTCCTGGCGGGTATCGCTTCGTCGGTAGGTTTGGGCCTGCTCTGGATGGAGCTGCTCCAGCAGGGCCAGACTCAGGGCGGGCCACATGGCTTCTCCGGTGCCCAGGTGGAGGAAAAAGCCCCGGGCAATACCATCGTCGTCCAGTTCCACATGGGCATGCCCCAGGCCCGCTGCCGCTTCGGTCAGCTCCGGCAGCGGCAGGATTTCACTGAGCGGCGCCCCTGGAGTCCGGTAATGAAGGTGGAGCGGGAGGATGACTGGCCCCAGCTTTTCCATCCGGTCCCTTAAAAGCCGGTCGTGCTGTGGGTGTTGGAGGTCGGGCTCGGTAAAGAGAACGTCCAGCACCACTGCCCGTACCTGGGCGGCCTTGAGTTGCTGGAGCAGTTGGCCATGGAATTCCCGGGGCCAGGGCCAGCGTCCCAGCTCGTAAAGGGAGGCCTCATCGATGGCGATGATGGCCAGCTCCGGCTGAATGCGTTCCGGTGACAGTCGCAGTAATTGGTCATAGACCACCAGATCCAGACGACGCAGGGCATCCGTGGCCACCAGCAGCACCATGACCAGCAGTAGCAGGGCGCCCTGCAACCAGCGCCCGGAACGGGAAAGAGTGCTCAGCGGCGTCATGGGGCGATGACTGTGGCCAGGTGAATCAAGGGAGCTGGATCTCGCGGCCGTCACTGAATTCGGACTGGTAGAACTCCTCCGCAACGCCTTTGACCCGGGCGTAATAACGGGTCTTTTTCGGGAGCTGAATGCTCACATAAGGTTGCGAGACACGCTCTTCCCGCAGGATGTCATTGAACTGGGGATCACGGGCGATCTGCACAATGAACTCACTGGTTTCTTCCAGACTGTTCCAGAACAGCTTGACCTGGTCCTGATAGTAGTTAATGGCAATGATGTTGGTTTTCGGCATATCCCCGTGAATGCGAATCTCGCGGGCGGGGCTGTGGCTGAGATGGGTGCCGCCTGCCAGGGTGGCAACACGCCAGAAGTAACGGCCCGGTGTCAGGCGCTGGGGCGGAATGGCCTGGGTGCTGTTGGCAAAGGAGCTTTGGCTGACCAGTTGGGTAAACTCGGGATCGCGGGCAAGCTCCAGTCGGCTCAAGTCGCCGCTTTGCTGCAGCTGCCAGCGGAACAGCGGCTGGCTTTCCTCGGAGTTTTCCTGATCCGCGGGGCTGATGGGATGGGCGGGCTTGGCGCGGATGTCGATCTGCAAGTTGGCTTTAAAGTCCATGCCCTGAAAGCCCTGGGCATCCACCGCCCGTAGTACCAGCGAATAGTCGCCATTGGTCAGGTGCTCAAAGGTCCAGCTGGCCCGGTCCAGTTTCAGGTGACGAACCTTGGTGCCTTCCGGCTGCTGATAAAGCTCGGCTACATAATGATTGGCGCCAGCGACGGGTTGCCAATTCAGGGTCCAGGGGAGTTGGTCGATTTTGCTGGGCGGCTGGTCAGGCGCAGGCGCGGCCAGCAGGGCTACCGGTGGGGTGACGTGGGAGCCGCTGATACTGACCCCGTAACCTGCCGCTACCGAAATGGTTTGCTTGTCCGTTCGTAGCTGCACCACGCCATCGGTGACTTCCGTGCGGGTGGAGTGAGCGTCGGTTGCCAGACGGAACCCGGTACCCCGCACTGCTGCAACGGCAGACGGCGTGGCGATCTCATACCGGTCACCCTGCTGCTGGCGTTTGACCTCGGTGGACAGGGAGCCATTCAGCAAGCGGGTGCGGGTGTCGACCATGCCACTGTTGCCATAACGGGTCAGGGTATTGAAGATCAGGGTGGAGTGTTCGTTAAGCTGAAGTTTGGAGCCATCCGCAAAATGGATATAGGCGGTGCCTTGCAGGGTTTGAATTTCGTCGCCGATGTTGAGGGCCTGGCCATTTTTTAAGGGCTGGAACTGGGATTGACGGGCACGGCGGACACGGACCGTGCCTTGGGTTTGTTGCACCAGGGCCGGCGCGGGTTGCTGGCGCAGCCAGTCCACGGGAATGCGCAGCACGGAACCGACCGGGAGATCGGTGCCACTTTGCAGCTGGTTATAGTGCATCAACTGGTGCCAGGAATAGCGTGAGTCCAGGTAGGCCTTGGTGATCGAGCCCAGATTGTCACCGGGGCGAACGGTATACATCCAGACATTGCCTGCTTCGGCATTGTTGGCTTGAGCGGTATCTCGGGCCTGAGCCTGGGCGGACTGCAGCGGCAACAACAGCGAGGCGGACACCAGCAGGGCGACAGCCAGTGTGGAGTGTCTAACAGAGCTAAAACTTAAACTACGCGTCAACATATAATCCATCGCTTGCTACTTCAGGCCTTTCCAGCAACTAGGGCCATGCCTGGATGTTACTGCCGTTGTCGGTTTCTTCATCAGCCCTCGCCGGGGCTCGGTTCAAACAGCTCACGGGGTTGATCGGTTACTCGGACTCGGCGCCATTGGAAGGGTCGACCTCTTCCAGGCGATAGCCGTGCTGGTAAATGGTTTTGATGCGAAAGCCATTTTCCGGCTTGATTCCCAGCTTGCGCCGCAGCCTGCTCACGTGGGTATCCACCGTGCGGGTGTTGATTTCACTGGAAACGCCCCAGATACGTTCCAGCAGAAACTTGCGTGACAGCAAGCGGCCCAGGTTCTCGAACATGAAGACGGTCAGGTCGAAGTCCTTGTCGGTTAACACCAGGGGCTCGCCATGCAGCGTGATGGTGTGCTTTTTCTTGTTGATGATAAACGGGCCGTAATGCTGCTCTTCGCCGGGCTGTTCATCTGGTCGCACCCTGCGGACCAGGGCCTGGAGGCGGGCCAGCAGTTCGCCGGGACGGGCCGGTTTGACCATGTAGTCGTCAGCGCCCGCATTGAGCGCTGTAATGATGTCGACCTCGGTATCCCGTTGGGTGAGAAACAGCACCGGCACCCGCCAGGCCATTTGGCTACGGAGCTGCTTCAGGAGTTCGATGCCGTCAGCGTCTGGCAACTGCCAGTCCATGATCAGCAGGTCAAAGCTTTCATGGGTCACTTGGTACATGAATTCACTGCCCGTTGCTGACCAATGGCAGTGATGGCCGTTCTGAGTCAGCAAGCCGCAGAGGGACTCCGCCAACGTAGGGTCATCTTCCAGCAGCGCAACTTTCATAGGGCAAACTCGTGTCTTCTTGGTGATTGAGTCGTATTGCTCTAGTCCCCGGCGGCCGATAGGGTTCCAGAGTCGGACGCTTCAGCCCCTTAGTTTAGCTGGATTTAAGGGAAAAGTCGGTTAGCAGCGGTTACCAGTGTAAGTATCTATGAGAAAGCGTCACTTTTTGTACGACAATGTTTTCCCGAAAGGCCGCACAAGCCGGTAAGTAAATATATAATGCAGAAAAAGCTTTAGATGTTTCGGGAGAGTCCGTCACTCTCCCGAGCCACGCCAGGGAGTCGTTTAGATGTCCATGAAAGAACGTATCGAGCAGAAGCTGACCCAGGGTTTGCCTGTGCAGCATCTGGATGTAGTGAATGAGAGCTATATGCACTCCGTGCCGCCCGGATCGGAGAGTCACTTCAAAGTGGTGATCGTCAGCGACGCCTTTGAAGGCAAGCGTAAAGTGGCGCGTCACCAGCAGATTTATGGCATTCTGGCTGAGGAAATGCAGTCGGGCATCCATGCCTTGGCGTTACATCCTTATACCCCGGAAGAGTGGGCTGAGGTCAATGGGGAAGCGCCTGCCTCGCCCAACTGCATGGGCGGTTCCAAGCATGCAGGACATTCCCAATGAGCCAATTCTTCCAGATTCATCCCGTCAACCCGCAAACCCGGCTGATCAAGCAGGCGGCGGACATTCTCAATGAAGGTGGCGTGATCGCCTATCCGACCGACTCTGCCTATGCCCTGGGCTGCCGCATTGGCGAGAAGAGCGCCAGTGATCGGATCAAGATGATTCGGCGGTTGGATGACAAGCACAATTTCACCCTGATGTGCCGGGACCTCTCTGAAATTTCGGTGTATGCCAAGGTGGGCAACCAGCAGTATCGCATGATGCGCAACCACAGCCCCGGCCCCTATACCTTTATTCTGCCGGCCACATCCGAAGTGCCCCGCCGCTTGCTGCACCCGAAGCGGCGGCAGATTGGGGTCCGTATTCCGGATAATCCCATTGCCCTGGCATTGCTTGATGCGCTGGGGGAGCCCCTGATGAGCGTAACGCTGGTGATGCCCAACGAGACCGATCCACTGACCGATCCCTATGAGATCCGTGATCTACTGGAATACCAGGTAGACTTGGTGATTGATGGTGGTTTTTGTGGGTTGGAGCCCACCACCGTGGTGGACCTGACGGTTGACCCGCCAGTGATTCTCCGTGAGGGCAAGGGGGATCCGACGCCATTTACCACTGACTAACAAGCGGGGTGAGGTGCTCCCTGGTCTTTGACTGGAGGCTGACACCCCGTCAGGCGTTCAGGACAAAGCGGTAACTGGAATGGACCGGGTTTTGCGCTTTGAGCTCACCCCCTAGCGCTTGTTTGAGATTGTCGTAGCGGGTGGCAATGTCGCTCAAGCTGTTGTTGTCACCATGAGTGCTAACCAGGCTGTTAAAGAGCTTGTTGGCGCTGCCGTAGGCGGATGACAGTTTTTTGACGTTGGCGACATAGTCCAGGGTGGGCTGGTTTTGGCTCAGTCGTGCGAAAGCTGCCCGAAACTCCCCGTTATTGTTCAGGTCTTGGCTGATCTGTGACAGCAGCGCCTGAGGGGCATTCGCCATGAGGCGCAGCATGCCCTGTCCGTCCCGGAGGATTTCGGCCTTGGTGTTGGGGCGCAGTCCGTACTCGGCCAGCTTATTACGCAGTGTGGCTTGAATCATCGCCTGATCCTGACCTACGCTGGTTTGGAAATCCTGTAAAGGAATCTTGCTGGTTACGGGGCGCTCTGGTGCCTGTCCCTGTAGGGTGACCAGGTCATCCTGCAGGATCCTGGCCGTGGACTCAGGCACTTTCGCGGTTTGTTTCGCCGTCTTGGACGGGGTCGGCGCAGCGGGCGCCTCCCGGGAGATTTCATAGTTGATCGCGTATTGGCGTTCAGGGCTGATGAGGCTCATGCTAGCGACTCCATGTTCTCGTCCGTCAATCGATTGTCGTTTGCAATGAATCAAGCAAAAAACAGGCCATTAAGCGAAGGCTCAAGAATCAGCGATCGGCCGGTGAGGCCCAGGCACCTGGTGAAATCTTGTGTTTCCATGGCAATGGCTCGACGGTCATGACTGAGTCTTCTCCCACGGCAAGTCAGGCCCCGGCCGGGCAGCCCGTGACTCCTCCCCCTCAATCCTCCGTGCGCAGCCTCTGGCGCTGGTTGTTGTGGAGCGTCTTGATACTGGTGTTGTGCGCAGTCCTTCTGTTGTTGGCCGGTGGCTGGTATCTGCAACGATGGCTTCAGGTTCAAGGGATTGAGGAGCTCGACATCCAGGTTCAGTCCTGGGCTTTGGATCATTTGATCCTGGAGCAGCTGGCTTTTGTGCGAAGCACTTCCAATGAGCGGCAGGGGCTGATGGTTCAGGCCCGGGCTCTTCATCTGGGCTGGCAGTGGCAAGGGGGCTGGCTGCCCCGGTTGGGAGCGGTCGAGGTCCAACAGCTACAGGTCACAGTGGAGTCTGGCGCCGCCTCCGGGGAGGCTTGGGGCGCCGATGGCAAGCTGGCGCCCCGGAACTGGTCCGTACCAGGTTGGCTGCCTCGTCAAATTTCTGTCGATCAATTGCAGGTGGTGTTGCCCTGTGCAGACGGCCGCTGTCAATTATCTGGCACCGCCCAGTTCTCCGTTAAAGAGCAAATCACCTCGCTACAAATC